>Ga0209712_10000544_pt1 | contig 33440 bp, 29 predicted proteins | sample ArcOceMetagenome_FD_187443 | JGI IMG/M metagenome (GOLD analysis project Ga0209712, IMG submission 187443) | Marine eukaryotic phytoplankton communities from Arctic Ocean - Arctic Ocean - Greenland ARC118M Metagenome (SPAdes) (version 2) | ecosystem: Environmental > Aquatic > Marine > Oceanic...
GGGTAATACAAGGCTGTCGGTGTCGGCTTTGACTATGCTGTGCGGGATGTCAATAAAAGCCCAAAGCGAGGATGACTCTTTTACATGGAGTCTTTCATACTTGGTCAGCTTATATTGAGGCACATTAACAATGTCGGTGCTGTAATCATTGGCTCTTTTGTAATCGAAATTTTGCCAACCATAGGTAAATTGCATAAACAGAAACATAATACACATTAGACCGCAAACCAATAATAGCTCCAGGCGAAAAGGCTCCCGATAAAGCAGGCTCTTTATGATTATTACTAGCCCAAGACCCACGCCAACCGCCCCCAACAGCGTGATTAAGGTAAAGACTACCGTTATGGGGACGTGCCATGGGTCAACAATTTGAGTCTGTATTACCAAAAAAATAGCGACCTGAGTAAAAAGCACCGCAATACCGCATCGTTCAACTAATTTTGCAACCATAAATTAGTCACTCCTTTTTATCATGTGAGCGCTTGAAAACATCGTTGCACCACCTACCCCATCCAAATCTTGCACAGGGACAAACTCTTGCGATATCAGCAATATTTCGCTGGCTAACTGGCGTACAAGCAAAACGCTAGCACCTAGGCTGCGATATCCGGTTCGACTGGCCACGCGGATGTCAATAACACTACGACCTGGCTGAGTTGAAATAATACTGACCGCCAAAGAGCTGCGTTGCTTAGCAAGAGCGACATAACCGTGATAATTGTAGGTCTCACTGAAGTCAATATGATCTCTGCTACTGACTGAATATGAAGTCATACTCCAACCTGAGCGCTCAATCACTCGTTTGAGAACGATTTTTGAGTCTACGCCGGATAAGGGTAATACAATACTGTCGGTATCGGCTTTGAAAATTTCATCTGAGACAGGCGTACCGGGAAAAAGCCCGAACAGCTTTGAGGGCACGGATCGGGTTTGTACGAGCTGCCTTTGATCCTTCGTCTGCAGGAACTGAGGTGGATTAACAATATTGGTACTGTAATCATGGGCATTTTTCAAATCAACATTTTGAAAACCAAATTTAGCCTGCACGACAGCAGCGTTAAAAAATAACGCAGCGCAGACTATTAATAATTCCGGACGAAATGCCTGGCGATTGAGCCGCCGCTTTATGATTATCCCTAAACCACCAACTGCGCCAATGAGGCCCAACAGAGTGGTGCCAAATATTAACGTAGCCACTGGAAAATGCGGCGTAAGCCATAGAGTAATCCTAGCATCCAACAATAGCAGGACCGGTATCACCAACATAGCGATATAAAGCCGTTCGATTGTTCTTTTAAGCATTGATAAGACGCCATTTACCTTAAAATAAGTTAACGATGCATAATCTCAATGATCGAAAACCCCCTGCGATCTTGAAGACTAACGAAATAATCTATCTATTACTGCATATAAATAACTGGCAGACTAATGTACCCACCGGAAAGTGTGGCGCTATCCTGCTAAAAAAAAGGTGGGGGTAGAAGGTTTGCTTAAAAAACCCGGGAGATTTTAATGATCAGCAGTACTCAAACATGCGCCTATTAACCAGAGTACGCTTCAGTGCTGTTATAAAATTTTCGATAACAAGGGCATTCAAACCACCATCTATGCGCTTACTAGCGGAGGCAGACCGCACATCAACTGAAGAATAGCCCTCTCCAGCATCTCTAACGCGAATAATCGTATCAAGCTCATTATTAATCAATCTGACTGACGCTTTAGCTTCGAATACTTGCGCAACAGGATCTCTGATAGAAACTTTCCAATATAAACTTTGTGCCGCCCTTAAGGCGCATTTATAGACTACATCTGAGGGAGCCATAAGTGTCACCGTAGCTATATTTGGATGTGCAGAAATCTGATCACGAGCCTTGAGTAGAAAAAAAATGTTCTGATTATAATAAGGACTCTGTCGCTGGGCTCGGCTCAGCTTAAATTGCGGTGGATCACTTAGATTAGTAGACACATCATTCACCGGCGCAATGCTCACGTTCTGAACACCATACATATACTGAAAAGATGCCATGGGCAACAAACAAATAAATACCAAAAGTGCAAAATCAGGCCTGTACGTACGGACCTGTGTAAGGTTACAAAAAACTATCGAGGCTCCCAAACAGCCAACAAAGCAACTCAATAAAACCCACGCTAAAAGAACTATATTTATTGGGTATGCTCTGTAGTCTATTAATTCCAATTCGAACGTCAGTAAGAGGCTAAAGGTGATGGCAATGCATACCTGTGCCATTACGCTCACCACCCGTAATATTTTGCTAAGCGCGATTTTTTCGATCTTCATAAAATAAACACTCCGGTCATTTAGCCATCGGCTGTGTCAAATGATTACTTTCAGTAATGCCAGCACGGCGCCTCGCATGCTCTTTTTCAAACTCAATCGAAAACTTGGCCATAAACCTATCGAGCAATAAAAGGTTCATTCCTAGATCCCTTCTCGCGTGCCGAGACGCCGACCTCAAATCAACACCGCACCCCTTACTCTCAAGAGGTGACATTCGCACCACAAAATCATTTATTTGACTCCCAAATGACCAAGAGGCCTTGGCCTCAATTGAGTTGGCAGTGCGGTCTGCAAAAGACATGGGCCATCCAAGATAGTGAAATGTCGCAAATACCATCGGCACTAAAGACTCACAGGAGAGATCCACTTCAATCGTTTTTAAGGACGGGTGTTTAGTAACACGCTCTGGAATCTTTAAGAAGTTCCAGACCTGTGAGAAATTTGTTGCCGCATGACGACTATCTCTAGACTGATTGAACTCAGGAGGGTTTTCAATGTTTGTTGTTACATCATTGGTCTCGCCCAAAGAGAAGTTTTGAGCACCGACAATAAAATGAACTAAAAGAAAAGGAATGACACAAGACGCCATCAAAGCGAGAAACTCGGCCCGCCTGAGGCCACTATTAAAAGACCCGAAGCAACCAACACCGATACCAACAGCCCCGGTTAGAAAACTTACAACCAGAAAACAAAATAGAATGAATGCAAACGGAACGCCCGAAGGCACAAGCTGAAACTCAAACCCCAATAGGATAAACACCGACCCCAAGAGAGAAAACTGGCCAACTAAGCTTAAAATTCGCATCTATTATCCCAAAACTATCCATTTTTTTAGGTACAATAACGGCTCTCCAAACACCGTTTTCGATGGTCGATTATGAACAAGGTTTTACAATCTGACAAGCTGCATAATGTGAATTATGAAATCCGGGGGCCAGTTCTTGATTATGCCAATCAATTGGAAGCTGATGGTCAGCAGGTCATGAAGTTAAACATCGGAAATCCTGGCGCTTTTGGTTTCGATGCCCCTGATGAAATAATGCGCGATGTTATCCATAATCTTCGAAGCGCTCAGGGATATTCACACAGTAAAGGCCTTTTTTCCGCCAGGAAATCGGTAGTCCAACGCTATCAGCTTCAAGGGGTTGATAGCATCGATGTTGACGATGTGATCATGGGAAATGGTGTCAGTGAATTGATCGTCATGGCAATGCAAGGTCTACTCAACCTCAATGATGAGATCTTAATCCCAGCCCCAGACTACCCTCTATGGACAGCGGCGGTGGCAATATCTGGCGGTAGTCCGGTACATTATAAATGTGATGAAGATCAAGGCTGGCAGCCCTGCCTAGCCGATATTGAAAGTAAAATAACCGCTCGTACCCGGGGTATAGTTATTATAAATCCAAACAACCCTACTGGCGCTGTTTACTCTGAGGACATACTGCGAGGTTTAGTCGCTATTGCCGAAAAACATAACCTCATCGTATTTGCAGATGAAATATATGATCGAATTTTGTTTGACGGCAGCGTTCATCATCCGCTATCGGTTCTCACCAAAAACACTCTTTGCTTGACCTTTAACGGACTTTCAAAAACCTATCGACTGGCTGGATTCAGGTCTGGGTGGATGCTTGTCAGTGGCGCCAAGGCCAATGCTACAAGTTATTTAGAGGGGCTTGAGATGCTTGCATCTATGCGGTTATGTGCGAACGTACCCGCAATGCTAGCGGTTCAAACAGCACTAGGCGGCCGACAAAGCATAAATGATCTGATACTCCCTGGTGGGCGACTCCTTGCCCAAAGGGATCTGTGCTTAGAGCTGCTAACGGCAATCCCTGGTGTTAGCTGTGTAAAACCAAAATCGGCCATGTACCTGTTCTTTAAATTAGATCCCGCCGTTTACCCCATTGAAAATGACGAAATGTTTGTGCTTGAGCTGCTTAAACAGCAGCATCTGCTAATTGTTCAAGGCTCAGCATTTAATTACCAAGATACTCAACATTTCAGAATCGTTTTTTTGCCTGACAAGAATCAACTCACAGAAGCCATCGCTAGACTCGCTAGCTTTCTCTTGGCATACCGACAATAGTCGGTAGTCAGTAAGCGCTAAGAAACGATTACAGTCCCATCTTGGCATGATCTGATATGAGGAAGCCCAGGGCCGCTAAATCGCTGTCCAATTTAGTCTTACCTAGATGACCAGAAGAGCGAATAATGGTTGATTCAAAGCCTCTTCGCACAGGATATTCTCGACGCAGTACATCAAACATATCTCTTTGCTCCAGCGATCCCTTCACTAGCCCAGACAGCCGCTGACGCATCATCTGATCATCGTCAAGGACATCGTAACTCGCCAATACTGCCTCGACCACCGAGTTGATCGATAGAGTATCAATGTCAACTGGAGTAAGGCTTAGATCATCCCTGCAGCTCTCTTCAACCCCTAACCACGCTAAAAAGGCATCGAATACCATTGTGGTCCCTTTAACTTTACCCTCTCGGGTATGGCCTGCAATATGCGGCGTTGCTAGAGATACCTCTTTTAGGAGATTAGGACAAACATCAGGTTCGGATTCCCACACATCCAGTGCGACAGAGAGCGGCATACTAGAACGTAGTTTTTCTAAAAGAGCCTCTGTATCAATAACCTCCCCTCGTCCTGCATTAATGAGAAGTGCCCCAGGTCTTAATATTTCCAAGGCTGCTCTATTGAGTAGATGATACGTAGGGTACAAGCCCGCATAGGTTAGCGGTGTATGCAAACAAACAATATCGCTTCTCAAAACCTCATTAAAATCATCAATAGGAATATTGCCGTCCTTAGGTAAAAACGGATCATAAACACGGCATTTCACACCCAGAGCCACTAAGGTACTGTATAAACGGCCACCGACATTGCCACAGCCAATAATGCCGACCGTTTGATTGTGCCAATTAGGCATCAACCTGGACATTACAGATAAGTCATACTGAACCACTGCTTTGGCATTGCACCCAGGTGCAAAGGCAAAACGTATACCAGAATTGCGGAGAAAGTCTGTGTCTACGTGATCAATACCGATGGTAGCTGATCCAACAAATTTGACCCTAGAGCTTTCCAGTAAACTGCTGCTTACAGGCGTTACTGACCTAACCAATAAAACGTCAGCATCTGCAACATCCTCCGCAGAGATGGACCGCCCGGCAACAAGCCGAACTTCGCCGTACCGGCCAAATAGCTCTTCGACCAAGGGCATATTTTGATCCGCAACAATTGTTAGTGATCGATTTTTCATAACTGTTTTACACTCGAAACATTGAGGCCATAGGTCGATGTTTAAGATCCGCTATTCGCGCGGAGAATACGCTGCCAAATCCCATCTCTTCAGCGAATAATTCAAGCGCCTGAACTTGAATACCCTGCCAGCTAATATCCTTGACCGTCGGCATGGACTGGACATCGGTTATTATTGTCGCTAACTCTCGTGCCAGCATCATTTGATCGGTACTGCCGAGCAGTTTGTCAGCTAGTTTTTTAGCACCTCTTATCGGTAAGTCTTGCAGCTGATCAAGGTGCTCAAGAATTGCGTCGATATTCGGGAAGTGTGAAAGAAGCTGTTTAGCTGTTTTTTCACCCACGCCAGGAACCCCGGCGATATTATCGCTTTTATCACCCACCAGCGCTAAATAATCGACCATTTGAGTGCAGCCTATCTCTAACTTTTGTTCCAATTGCGCCTGAGATACTGGATGGGCCTTACCAAAATCCCAGTATAAATCTTGTTCTCCAACTAACTGCATTAGATCTTTATCTCTACTGACAATCACCGGCTGGACATCAGTTTTGCGTACTAAGCTAGCCATAGAGCCAATCAAATCATCTGCCTCATGGGTATTAGAGGCCATCTCAGCCACACCGAGAACGCGGCATAACTGTCGACAGGCATTTAACTGAAAAGCTAAAGCATCGTCAGGCAACTCACGGTTAGACTTGTAATCAGGACACAGTTGGTGGCGAAAACCACTATGGAGGCTCTCGTCGAATGCGCAAAATATAAATTCTGGTTGCTTTTGTCGCAACAAATCAATCATGAAGCTGGTAAAGCCATACACTGCATGAGTCGGAAATCCATTATCAGGCGCATGCCAATTTTCAGGCAATGTGAAATGACTACGGAATATATAGATTGAGGAATCGATGAGAAAAGCTTGCATTAGTAGCCTCTAGGCAAGGTGCTTCAATTGATAATGTTTAGTGCATCTGGCATCGACTTCATAATACTCCATTAGAGCGTTCAAAAACTGCGACCCTCGAACAGGAATTTTATCAGATAAACACCACTGCTGAGCCTGATCCACCACCGCTAACCTAAACTCGATGTCATTATCACCCTCACCCTCACCGTCACCAGTTAAGTTATCGGCACTAATCTGGAATGATTTCCTGCAGGCCACACTAAACATCCACTCTAATGCTTGAGGTGTGACTTCCGCTAACTCAAACTTATTTTGTTGTGCCACCGTCCGACCATCTGGATGATACCAATAGCCAAAATCTTCTATTGCTCTGCGAGCTTTACCTGCTATACACCAATGAGCGACTTCATGTAGCGCACTGGCAAGAAAATCCTGTCGATAGAATATTTTTGCCACTGGGGAGTTAGGCCCCGCCGGCAAATATAGAGGCTCTTCAGCACCACCAATTAACTCAGTACCAAAGGCTTCTGAAAACTCGGCAGCAAATATTTCATTGATGACCGCTAATTTAATTGAATCAATAATAAAGAGGCCTTTTGGGTTCCCAATAATCGACAAACATCGTCGCCTACCCCCAGTTTACATGAGTTTACATCTATCCAAAACCAACCAAAGACAGACCCATAAGAAAAGTGGCAGGTGACAATTCTACTCTGTGAAACACAAAGTGTTGTGCTTTTTAATGATCTAGAGTACCTTATGTAGTGTTAGTGCTATACCTCACTACTGCCATAAGGAGATAGTTATATGCCTAGTTCGGCGCTTGATCACTCCCATGACAATGTAATCGATATATTCACTCGCAAACCCCTCTCTGAACTCTCCGACAACCGTATAATTCGAGTTGCCGCAGAGCTAGACGGCCTAGAAATACTCTATAGCAATACCGAGAATCCTGACAAATTATTCTCAGTGAAACTCCTAGCCTGGGGCCTTAAAATGAATGGCGAGGTTGTTGGCCTAGTACCCTGGCTAGACAAATTAGTTGCCTGTAATGAAATCAACGACCCCCTTAATGGCCGATGGCAGGGCTACTATGATGAGGGCGTAGACGAACTATTTTTTAATGCGCCAATGCACAAGATTGTAGAGCTGGAAACCGCGGCGGAATATTACGACTATCAGTGTGACTCAGCGGATGAAATCATCCAAGAAATACCTGATTCCATCGGTACTCATGCGGCCCTATCCCCAGACGGAATGAACAACATTGTGTTGAAAGAGATTGTTAGTTGGCGCCTATCCAACAACGGTAACATTGAAGCAATGCTGATAGATGAAGAAAAACAGGCTACAACGCCAGTTCTTCCTGGCGACCATTGCCTTTACCCAGCGAATAAATGCCCTGATTTTCGCTACTTTTTCCAGCACAACATTGCTAATAAAATAAAAAATCAAGACCCAGAAGCCATGGCTGCAATCTCGATATTGGAAGATGGTAGCTAAAACCACATAAAGGTCGGGTATTTAGCCGTTTTTAATCGGGGTTACCATAACTCATCAACCGAGCATATCGTTTCGCCAGCAACTCATCTAGAGGCTGCGACTGCAGTTCCGCAAGTTGTGTAGATAGATGATCTTTTAGTGTCGAACTCATTGCCTCTATATCACGATGAGCCCCACCCATCGGTTCAGGGATGGTTTTATCCACTATATTCAACTTCTCTAAACCGGCCGATGTGACGCCCATTGCTTCTGCCGCTGCGGAGGCTTTATCGCTGCTCTTCCAAAGAATGTTTGCACAGCCCTCAGGAGAAATGACCGTGTAGGTGCTGTACTGCAACATATTGACATGATCGCCAACGCCGATCCCAAGCGCCCCACCAGAACTACCTTCACCGATTACTGTACATATGATCGGTGTTCTTAGTCTCGACATCACGGCTAAATTACGCGCAATTGACTCGGAAATATTTCGCTCTTCTGAATCAATTCCTGGGTAAGCACCAGGAGTATCGATCAGTGTCAAAATCGGCATTTTGAATCGTTCAGCGGTTTCCATAAGGCGTAATGCCTTGCGATAACCCTCTGCTTTGGGCATACCGAAATTACGCATTACCTTCTCAGTGACACCTCTGCCCTTTTCCTGGCCAATTATCATTACCGGACTGTCACCCAATCGGGCTATGCCACCAACAATTGCGCTATCATCACCAAAATGACGATCGCCATGCAGTTCCTCCCAATCAGAGAAAATACGTTGGATATAATCAAGGGCATAGGGTCTGTGGGGGTGCCGAGCGACCTGAACCACCTGCCATGGAGTAAGCTTGGCATAGATATTTTGAGTAAGCTTGCGTGACTTTTCACGAAGCTTAGTAACTTCTTCTGCAATATTCAGTTCGTTATCATTACCAACTAACTGCAGTTCTTCAATCTTGGCCTCCAATTCGGCAATTGGCTGCTCAAAGGACAAATAATCTAGGTTCATCGTAATAATTTTCTCTATTTAACTAACTAGGTGATGCGAAACCGTATTTTAACATCTACATATTTCTTGGCTACCAATGGTTTAATCATAGCGCATAGACACACTGGATTTGCCAAATTGTTGCCTTAGTCGACTAATCAATTCATCTCTTGGTTGTACCTTCCACTGACTACCCAACTTGAGAGTTCCACTAGCATGCGGTTGAAGGTAATCCACTGTTACCGCACAGTTACCGTCTTTGTAAGCACTCAGCGTAGTGTGTACCTGCTGGACCCAGTCATCACGACCCGCTGTAATATTTAGTTCAAGGCTACGTAACTTACTGCATCGAGCCTCATAAATAGATTGGATTGACTCAGCAACCATTTTTAAGCCTCCAGTGAAGCTATCCTCAGACACCGCACCTTTGACGACGAGTAGGGCATCCTTGGAAATAATATCGCGGTAAGCGGTGTACTTATCAGCCCAGACAGATAGTTCAATGCGACCACTCTTATCATCCAGGGTAAGGAAAGCAAAGCTATCTCCGCGCTTATTCTTCATAATACGCATCCCTACTACCATTCCTGATACGGTTTCAGCGTCTTTACCCGGTCTTAGATTAACGATCCTATTGGGAACCATAACCTTTAGCTCGTCTTCATACTCATCAATCGGATGCCCGGTTAAGTAAAGACCTAAGGTCTCTTTTTCACCATTCAGGCGTTCCCTAACGGAGAGAGTACGAACAGCTGAGTAGGCGTTATAATTAATCTCCGAAGCGCTATCAACAATCGATTCGCCAAACAAATCTCCCATTCCACTGACTTTGTTTCTCGCGTGCTGCTCGGCTAATTTAACCGCCTCATCCATACAGGCTAACATGACGGCACGCCGGTAGCCTATTTCGCCCTCGGGGCCTATCTCGTCAAATGCACCGGCACGAACCATTGCCTCGAGACCACGTTTGTTAACTTTACGGCCGTCAACGCGAGCACAAAAGTCGAATAAATCTTTAAAGGCTCCACCTTCAGTGCGAGCAGCAATAATTGCCCCCACCGGCCCTTCGCCAAGACCTTTTATGGCACCCAAACCATAGATCACACTTCCCTGCTGATCAACACTGAAATGGAACTGCCCGTGATTAACATCAGGAGGTAACAAATCGAGGTTCATTGCCCGACATTCGTCGATAAAGGTAACAACCTTATCGGTCTTATCCATATCCGAAGAAATAGTGGCAGCCATAAATTCAGCCGGATAATGCGCTTTTAACCATCCAGTTTGGTAAGCCACTAATGCGTAGGCTGCTGAGTGTGATTTGTTAAATCCGTAACCAGCAAATTTTTCCATCAAATCAAAAATGTTGGAGGCCAAATTATTGGCGAACCCCTTACCAATGGCTCCCTGCACAAACAAATCTCTTTGCTTAGCCATCTCAGAGGCGTTCTTTTTACCCATTGCGCGACGCAACAAATCAGCACCACCGAGGGTATAACCACCCATTTCTTGAGCAATTTGCATGACTTGCTCTTGGTAGAGGATTACCCCATAAGTGGGTTCAAGTGCGGGTTTAAGGCATTCATGCTGATATTGTGGATGCGGATAACTAACCTCAGCACGCCCTTTTTTACGATTAATAAAATCATCTACCATGCCCGACTGCAACGGACCCGGCCGGAACAATGCTACCAGTGCGATAATATCTTCAAATCGATCAGGCCCCAGCTTACGTATTAATTCCTTCATACCTCGGGATTCTAGCTGGAATACTGCAGTGGTCTCCGCACGTTGCATCATCGCAAAGGTAGCCGGATCATCAAGCGGAATTTTTTCGAGTATTAGCGCTTCTTCATCACCCTCTGCACGCTTTTTATTGATCATCTTTACAGCCCAATCAATGATCGTCAGAGTCCGTAAACCGAGGAAATCAAACTTTACCAATCCGGCATCTTCGACATCGTTTTTGTCGAACTGAGTCACCACGCCTGATCCACGTTCGTCGCAATAGATAGGCGAGAAATCCGTTATTTTAGTTGGCGCAATAACGACACCACCGGCATGTTTTCCACAGTTTCTGGCAACACCCTCAAGTTGTAGTGCCATTGACCATATTTCAGCAGCCTCATCATCTGACTTAAGAAACTTACTGAGATCATCTTCCTGCTCAACTGCCTTCTCAAGTGTCATTCCGACTTCAAACGGAATTAGTTTCGATAACTTATCAGCCAAACCATAGGACTTACCCTGCACCCGAGCAACATCTCGCACCACAGCTTTCGCCGCCATGGTGCCGAAGGTAACAATCTGAGATACCGCATCACGCCCATACTGTTCTGCCACATAGGCAATCACTCGATCTCGCCCCTCCATACAAAAATCAATGTCGAAGTCAGGCATTGAAACACGCTCTGGATTGAGAAATCGTTCGAATAGCAAGTCATACTCAATGGGGTCTAAATCAGTAATTTTTAGCGCGTAGGCAACCAGTGAACCGGCGCCAGAGCCCCGACCCGGGCCGACTGGAATATCATTGGACTTAGCCCAGCGAATAAAGTCCATGACGATTAAGAAATAACCCGGAAAGCCCATCTCAATAATAATATCGAGTTCAAACTTTAAACGTTCAGCGTACAGGACCTGCTTATCTTTAAAATCCGCTGACAAAGGATCAAATAGTGCCGCTAATCGTTCTTCTAGGCCTACTTTAGAAACATCGATAAAAAATTCTTCGATACTCTTACCATCAGGAATGGGATAGTCAGGCAGAAAGTACTCCCCAAGCCTGAGATCAAGACTACATCGCTTGGCAATCTCCAGCGTATTTTCTAAAGCCTCAGGAATGTCCGCAAACAACTCGGCCATCTCATCACTACTGCGCAGAAATTGCTGCTCTGAATATCGACGCTCTCGACGCGGATCGTCAAGAGACCTGCCCTCATAGATACAAACACGTGCCTCGTGGGCTTCAAATTCGTCTCTATCAATAAATCGTACATCATTTGTAGCGACCACTGGACAATTTGAGCCAGCAGCAAGCGCAACTGCCGCATGGATATAGTCCTCTTCATCCGCCCGGCCAGTACGTTGTAACTCGAGATAAAACCGATCTGGAAATAACCCCATCAGGCGAGTTAGAGACTGCTGTGCATCCACCTTACGGCCAGATACAAGGGCAACACCCACTTCACCCAGACGACCTCCAGATAGTGCAATAAGGCCGTCGCCAAGCTCTGCCAACCAATCAAGCCTGATAGTCGGAACCGACTGGCGTTGACCCTCTTGATAAGCCTTGGAAATAAGGCAAGTTAAGTTTTTATAACCGACATTGTCCATAATCAACAATACCAGCTGGGTCAATGCACCTTCGCCAGACTCATCAAGCACCAAAACCTCAGCGCCGAGGATCGGCTTAACACCTGCACCCTGCGCAGCCTTATAAAATTTCACCAACCCAAAAAAATTATTAAAGTCAGTTAAGGCGACGGCAGGCATATCTAGCGATGCAACCTTTGCCGCAAGCGGCTTTATTCTCACTAGACCATCAACTAGCGAGTACTCCGAATGAAGTCTTAAATGAACAAATTTTGCAGACATGTTTACGCTTTAGTTAACAGGTGTTTAGCATCGATCCCATAATGGGCAAAACTGTCAGCCATTAGGTCGAAAACAGTTCCATCGAACTCAGGAATACTTTTATCACTATTATTGGCCGGAGCCACTTGATCGCCCCATTTAATGATTCCAGCACCACAAGTTAGCCCAGCACCGAAGGTCGCGGTTAGGATTGTCATTCCCGGCTTGATAGTGCCGTCTGCGAGCGCATCGCATAGCGCCAGCGGTATGGATGCCGCAGAAGTATTAGCATATTCATCAATACGAACGACAATCTTGTCCATTGAGAAATTAAGGCGTTTTGCAAGAGCTTGGATGATTCTAATATTTGCTTGATGAGGGATGAACAAATCAATGTCGTCAGGCGTTAAACCCTCTCGCTCAAGTACGTTAGCAATAGAGTCGCTCATCCCTTTGACCGCGCTTTTAAAGATCTCTTGCCCCTCAAAGTTAAGCGATATAAATATATCATCAGTAAAATGCATCGGGGACATACCCCAGCTCGGCAGGTGAAGACACTCACGACTATCAGGAATACAACTCATGTGCGACGAGACTAAGCCGACTCTCTCATCAGAAGCCTCTAACAAAACGGCCCCGGCCCCGTCCCCAAACAAGAAGCATGACTCTCGCTTTTGCCAATCCATAGCCAGCGAAATCCGCTCTGAACCCACCACTAGAGCCTTGCTAATTGAACCCGCTCTTATCATGTCAGTCGCAACATTTAGGCCATAAAACCAACTAGTACAGGCGGAATTCAAATCAAACGCGGCGGCCTTTTTGGCACCCAGTTCATTTTTAATATAACTAGCCGTATTGGGACAAATTTCTTCGGCACTGGTGGACCCTAAAATAATTAAATCGATATCCTCAGCGTCTACCGCCGCTGCCGCTAGAGCGCGTTCACATGCCAACCATGCCATCTTTCCTGTCGATACATGGGCATAGTGCCGCTGTCTTATACCTGAGCGAGAGAATATCCACTCATCGTTAGTGTCTACTATTTTACCCATATCATCATTAGTCATAATAACCGGCGGGACATAGTTTCCCCATCCGGTAATTTTAGCGTATTTCAAACTTTATCCCCTCAGAACAAAATAATTACATAATCAACCGAATGTAAAGCTTGTATGTATTTAACTCAAGCACTTACTAGTATTTTCCGAACTTATACTTACAGTCTATTTACAAATAGATAGAAAACCGGGAAAAGAGCGCAAAAACCAAAAACACCAAGCTTTAAAATAGCGGTTCTTGCTCAACCTTCCACTCGTTGCTAACCGGTGCAAATGAGCGCCGATGAATCGCTGTGGGCCCCAATCGTTGCAGTGCCTCCAGATGCTGAGGCGTTCCGTAGCCTTTATTTGCAGCAAAACCATATCCTGGATATTCACTGTCAAAAGCATGCATTTCGGCGTCTCGTACGACCTTGGCAATGATTGAAGCTGCGCTGATCACCTCAACACGCCCATCCCCTTTTACCACCGCTTCACTGGCGTATTCCCATTGCGGCAATCGATTACCGTCAACAACTACATAATCAGGCTTCAGTGTTAGACCAAGTACCGCGCGACGCATAGCCATTAAGGTTGCCTGTAAAATATTAAAACGATCAATCTCTTCTACCGAGGCCCTCCCAACACACCAACATTCCGCCTGCCCAACAATATCATCATAGAGATTTTCTCGCTGTCTCGCGCTCAGTGATTTGGAATCGGCTAGACCTTCAATTTGATGATTTTCAGGTAATATAACCGCTGCTGTGACCACATCACCAGCAAGTGGGCCACGTCCCACCTCATCGACTCCCGCTAGGCATAAAATACCCTTGGGCCTCACCCAAGGTGTCATGAGGATACCAACTGATGAATAGCTTCAGCCGCGATAGCAGCAGAATCCATATCAAGGAGCTTGTGCAGCCTATCAAATTGCTCAATCAGTGGTTTATTTTTATCAGTATCAAGCGCATCGATTATCGCAGCGGTTAAAGCCTCTACTGTTGCATCGGACTGTATTAATTCAGGGACTAACATTTCACCCGCCAAAAGATTGGGAATAGACACAAAGGGGGTTTTGATAAACGGAGCAACCAAAGCATGAGTAATCGCCCCTAACCGATAGCTAACTACCATTGGTTTTTTAAACAACATTGCTTCCAAAGCGGTAGTTCCAGAGGCCAAAAGGACCGCGTCCGAACTCGCCATAGCGAGGTGTGATTGCTGTCGCAGTAGCTTTATGTTGAGGTGCTTGTAGCACGACAGAATTCCTTTAAGCTGCTCATATCTAGCCTCGTTTGCAGCAGGAATAACCAGCTGTAGCCCGGGTACTGAATCTCCTGCGCGCTCAGCTACCGCTATAAATAATTCTGCTAAAAGCGCAACCTCACCTGCCCTACTGCCAGGCATAAGACATAAAACAGGTTTGTCGCTAATAAGTTCCAATTGTTTCTTGGCCGCTAGCCTATTTGATCTCATAGGAATCTGGCGAGCTAGCGGGTGACCGACAAAACGCACAGGGATCTGACTCTCCGAATAAAACTCTGCCTCAAAGGGCAGCAGCGTCAACATTAGATCAACGGCTTTTTTAATCGTTTTAATCCGCCCCTGACGCCATGCCCAAACCGACGGGCTTACGTAATGCACGGTTTTAACCCCAGCACGATGTAATTTAAGCTCTATATTGGTATTAAAATCAGGTGAATCTATACCCACAAATGCCAGGGGCGGCGATTCCTTATACCGGTCTACAATCGCCCTGCGAATACGCAGTAACTCTGGAAGACGCTTTAAAGGCTCTATCAAGCCCATCACTGACAAGCGCTCCATACTGAATAAGGAGTAAAAGCCCTCTGCCTGCATTTTTGGACCACCAATACCTTCAAAAATGGCATCAGGATAGATCGTTTTTAGACCACGAATTAAATCAGCGCCAAGCAGATCTCCGGAAGTCTCTCCGGCAACCATGGCAAAAACAGGGGAATTAGAACTCATACGCTAGCGAATGATGCCGCGAGTCGAGCGCTCAACAGAATCAATGAACATGGTTATCACCGGATCGTCGCCAAGATCGGCAATAGTCCTGACAGCCTCTTCCAAGCGTAAACCTCGTCGATACAAGATCTTATAAGCTTTGTTAGCCATTGCAATTTGTTCCACTGAGAAGTTCCGACGTTTTAACCCCTCGCGGTTAATAGTCCTCGGCTCTGCAGGACTGCCCGAAACCGTCACATACGCCGGAACGTCATGGTAAACGAATGCTGCTGGCCCAATAAAACAATGAGCGCCCAAACTGACATACTGATGAATCATGGCGAACCCAGATAAAATTGACCAATCTCCAACATGCACATGCCCTGCAACCGCAGCATTATTGGTCATAACAACATGATTGCCTATCACGCAATCATGTCCGACATGGACATACGCCATAAAAAGATTATCACTGCCAATGACTGTCTCTCCATTGTCTTGGACAGTTCCACGATGAATGGTGACCCCTTCCCTAATCGTATTATTATCCCCGATTACCAATCGAGTGGGTTCTCCCTTATATTTTAGGTCTGGCGTATCTTCTCCAACGCTTGAAAATTGATAAATGGTATTGCCACTGCCTATTACTGTTGGGCCTTTAATGACCACATGTGACGCTATATTGCAGTTATCACCAATCTCTACATTAGCCCCGATAGTCGTCCAGGGGCCAACAGTGACGTCTTTTCCAATCACCGCGGAAGGATCAATAACTGCACTTTCATGAATCACTGAAATTTTTCTCTATCTCTATAAGCGCACAACAAAGTTGCGGCGCAGGCGATCTCACCATCCACAGTAGCAACTGTTTTAAACCTCCAGATATTGCGTTTTACCGCCTCAACCTCTGAAGACAACATTAATTTATCGCCAGGCACTACGGGTCTCTTGAATCTTACTTTATCAACCCCGGCAAACAAGTATAGCTTGCCATCGTCTGCGGTAGTGCCAGTGGACAAGAACCCCAGAATGCCGGACGCTTGGGCAAGAGCCTCAATCGTCATCACTCCGGGAAATATAGGCGCACCGGGAAAGTGTCCGTTAAAGACCTCTTCATTCACAGTAATGTTTTTGTATGCCAAGATACGCTCGTTTGGTACATACTCAACCACTCGATCCACTAACAACATAGGATATCGGTGCGGAAGTAGACCCATTATTTCATTAACATTCATAAACGTTCCCAATTGCTTTTATAGATGGACAGTCCGCCCTTTAATTTTCCCAGTCAGCCCAATGTGTAATCGATTTTATTGCTCAAGCTTTTTTACACGTCGAGCCAGCGCATCTAATTGTCCAATTCGTACGGAGTTTTTACGCCATTCTGTCGTGGGCATCATCGGCGTAGAACCTGAGGAGTAGGACCCTGGCTCGGAAATCGATTTAGTCACTAATGTGCGTGCAGTTAGCTGCACATTGTCACACACAGTCACGTGCCCAACAATGCAGGCATCACCACCCATGATGCAATACCGGCCTACCTTTGCGCTACCGGCCAAGCCAGAGTACGAGGCCATAGCTGTATGATCACCCACCACGGCGTTGTGAGCTATCTGAACATGGTTATCCAGTTTAACGCCGTCACCCAACTTGGTGTCTGATAAAGCGCCTCTATCAACAGTAGTACAGGCACCAATCTCCACGTCATTGCCTATTGTGACACCACCAATTTGGTGTATTTTTTCCCAACTGCGGTCCGGCTTAGGTGCTATACCAAAACCATCCGCGCCGATCACACTGCCGCTATGAATACGAACCTGCTCACCAATTCTCACGTCGTGGTAGATTGATACATTAGCCGCGATATAACCATTTGAACCTATAGACGATCTTGCACCAATATAGCTATTGGCAGCAATATGACAACCTGAGGCAATCTCAGCACCCGCTTCTATAACAACATTTGGCCCGATATAGACATCCTTAGCCACTATAGCACTCGAATCTATAACGGCACTGGGGTGAATCAATGCAGGTTTTAAAGTTGACGTCTCGAACCAGCTAGAAATACGGGCATAGGCAAGATAAGGTTGGTCAACGATTAAGCAGTTACCCTTAAAATCGGCTGCTTTATCAGCAGTCAATATCACTGCCGAGGCGCGCGTCTCAGATAGTTGTTTTGCATACTTGGGATTGGCTAAAAAAGCCAACTGACCCTCACCCGCTTCTTGCAGCGTGCTTAGGCCAGTTATTCTTAGCTCAGACTCACCCCTGATCTCTGCTTCGAGATAGGCGGCTATTTCACTCAGCGAAAACTCGACACTCATAAAAGGCCATTATTTCTCTTCATTAACTGCGTTTGTCTTTTGATTTAGACGGTCAACTACCTTTGCCGTAAGGTTGTTCTCAGCACTAGCAGATAAAACTGATTCAGCTCGTAGCAACAAGGTAACACCTTCCTCTTGTATCACTTCGGTAAGCGCCTGCTGAAATACCTGAGACAAATCCTGTAATACTTTCTGCTGCAATTGCTTTTGCTCACCTTGAATTTTCTGCACCGCTAAGTCGTAGTCGGCTTTCGCATAGGACATTCTCTTCTGATGTCCAGCGGCCTCCTCTGCAGACCAAGTTAGGCGTTTCGCTTCAGCTTCTTTAGACATTGCTTGTAAATCTGCCGCAGAGCCTTCGGCTTTAGCCTTTAACGCTACAAAATCTGCACTTTCGATCGACTGCTTAACACTCGCCTGCGCATAATCAGAGGCAAACATAGCCTGCTGTACATCAATTATTGCAATTTTGTCCTCGGCAGAAGCGACCGACGAAAAACCCAGTACAGCAACTAACAGTAAAACGAACCCTTTCAAATTTCTCACAACACTTCTCCAAACCTAATATTAAATTAAAATTGATTTCCCAGCGAAAACTGGAAAACTTCTGTTTGATCAGCCTCATTTGAATTAAGGGGTTTGGCGATACTAAAAGTAATCGGACCAAAACCGCTTAACCAAGTTGCACCCAGACCGACCGAGTAACGCAGCTCACCCTCTTCAGGGCTATAACAATTTACCTCAAGATCACCACATTTGGTATTAAAAACATTACCTGCGTCAAAAAATATCGCTGACTGGACAGAGCGTTGATCTTTAACAAACGGTAGAGGGAAAATAACCTCAGCACCTAAGACAATCTGAACATTACCACCCACTGGGCGAGCTCGAGAGTATCCCTGAGACATACTATTCTGGGGCCCTAGTGAGTATTTCTCATAACCCCTAACGGAGCCCAAACCACCGGCATAAAAATTCTTAAAGAATGGCATTTGGCTAGTGTCGCCAAAACTTTCACCATACCCAAGATCGGCTTTTAACTTGAGTGTAAAGTCCCGTGTCAGCCCGCGTAGATGCGTCGCCTTATAGGTCAGTTTAAAAAACTCCAACCCCGACCCTGGCATAGCCAAATCAATACCAAGTCGCTGTGATGTTCCACGAGTAGCAAAGATTCCTCGATTCAATGTAGATTTGACCCAATTGATGTTGAAATTAAGCGAACGGAACCAATCACCATTAGCTGCAACAAAGTCTTCGATAACCGGGGAGCTCGTATAGTCGCCCAGATCTAACTCTAGCTCCTCAAAGGTGAAACCAAACCCGATGCGCTGCACCTCAGATACGGGGTAGCTCCAAGTGACACTTGCACCCTTAGTATTTTGAGAAAACGGCTGCAACCTAAGTTTACTATAATCGGTCTCTCGTAAATAAATGCTGTAGCCGGCACTCACGCCATCGACTGTAAAGTAAGGCTCAGAATAACTGAAATTAAGCGAGCTCTGGTATGCGCTCTTATTGATACCAACACCCACCTGCTTACCTGTGCCGAAAAAGTTATTTTCAGTCAGGTTAGCACCCAACTGCAAACCGTAGCCCTGCGAATAACCCAGATTAGCTCCCACCGAGCCGGAGGGTTGCTCCTCTACGGTGTAGACTACATCAATCTGATCATTAGTTCCCGCAACTGGAATGTTTTCTACGCTCACTTCCTTAAAGAAACCCACCCGCTCTAAGCGAACTTTAGACATCTCAATAAGCGCGTTATTAGCCGAGCCACCTTCCATTTGGCGCATCTCACGCCTCAAGACAGAATCGGCTGTTTTGGTGTTCCCCCGGAACTCGATACGTCTTACATAGGCGCGCATACCGGGCTTCACCAAAAAAGTGACAGTAGCCGTTTTGGTATCTTCATCAATCTCAGGATACCCTTCAACTTCGGCAAATGTGTATCCCTCATTACCTAGTCGCCGCGTTATGTAGTCGCTGGACGCTGTCATCAATGCCTGGGAGAATATGACCCCTTCCCGCAACAGGACCAGCGCACGAGCCTGAATTTCAGGAATAATAATGTCACCGGCCAGATCTATACCACTAATCGTGTAAACATCCCCCTCATCAACATTAATGGTAATGAAAACAGACTCTTTGTCGGGGCTTACCGAGACCTGTGTGCTGAGCACTTGAAACTTTAGATAGCCTCTGTCCAAATACCAACTTTCAAGGGTTTCTAAATCTCCCGACAGCTTTTCTCTAGAATACTTGTCATCGCTGGTAATCCATGACAACCAGCCAGTTCTATTTTGTTCAAATTGCTCAAGAAGAGTCGGCTCGGCAAAATTACTATTACCGACAATATTAATATGGCGAATTTTAGCGACATCACCCTCATCAATATCGATGTTGACGGCAACTCGATTACGCGGAAGCTCTTTAACTTCAGTTTGCACAAGCGCACCATAGCGCCCTTGGGAAACATACTGTCTTTGTAATTCTTGGCTCATACCCTCCAAAATTACTTGACGGAAAATTTGACCCTCGGCCAACCCATTATCGCGGAGAGCGTCCATCAACTGGTCGGTTTCGATCGCCTTATTACCTTCAATGTTGATTTCAGTTACCGCTGGGCGCTCCACCAGACCAATGACCAAAATGCCATTCTCGCGAGCCATAATGACATCAGCAAAATAGCCCGTTCGGAAAAGCGATCTTGTCGCTTCTCGGACCGTGGTGTCATCAGCGGTATCACCCACACTGATTGGCAGTGCAGCAAATACTGTCCCCGCAGACACACGCTGAAGGCCCTCAATGCGTATATCTGAAACCTGAAAATCGTCAGCATAAGACACAGTAGACGTCATCAAAAACAATACAATCAAACCAATTAGCAGTTGCTTCATTAAAATCTATAACCCTAGTGAGGAAGTGATGTAAGAGAACTCAAAATGGACGCATGAGATCATTAAATGTGGCAAATACCATCAAGCTTATAAGCATTGCAAACCCTGCCTTATAGCCAGCAAGTTGAATCCGTTCAGAGACTGGAGATCCTTTTATTACTTCGACCAAAATGAACACTATGTGGCCCCCATCTAAGACGGGAATAGGCATCAGGTTCATCACGCCAAGCATTATACTCAGAATAGCGACAAAGCGGATAAAATTATCCATGCCCGAACGTGCAGTATCACCCGCGACTTTAGCAATGGTGATCGGTCCACTCAGATTTTTAGGACTGAGGTTACCAGAGACTAACTTACCAACCGATTTAACGACAAAAATACAGTTATCAACAACCTCTTGAAATGCCCTGGGTATAGCGCTGAGAGGGCCATATTCAATTTCTGTTATCAGCGATTCTGGGTAGGTAACACTCGAAGATAACTGGATACCTAACTGCCCGACTTTCCTGCCTTCTCTCATGACACTCTCTGGAGTGGCATATATATCTAGATTACTGACAGCTCCATCCGCATCAAGCCTTTCAATACTTAACTTGAGAGACTCATTGGTACTCTCAGAAATCTGGTCAATAAATACACTAACCGAGGTTATGGCAACATCATTAACCGCCATGAGCTGATCATTCGCCAATAAGCCTGCTCTATCACCTGCAGCGGCCTCAACAACTTTGGAAATAGACAGTGAATCAAGAACAAAAGGCGGTGAGATCCCAAGTGTTCTAAGCGGCATAGGTGCTTCTTCTTTAGCTAACCAGTCAACAACCGGGACAAGTAGCTCATAGCGAATAGCACTATCAGGATAAGTCACTGAAAAAGGAATATTGCCGCTAGTCCCAATATAGTCGAATAACTCTCGGGACACAGATGCCCATGAATCCGTCGGATTACCGGCAATATCGACGATCTCCATACCCGATTCAAAACCGGATTGTTGGGCAATTGATGTAGGCTTAACTTCGCCAATCACTGGCGTCAAACCGCGCTCGCCCCCTAGAAAAATGAACCAAAAAATCACCCCAGCCAGCAAGAAGTTGGCTATTGGACCCGCGCTGATTATTGCCAAGCGCTGTAAAGGACTTTTCCTATTAAAGGCGAAAGGAGCATCCTCGGGTGCTACGTCACCCACACGCTCATCAAGCATCCTAACGTAGCCCCCTAGAGGCAGAATGGCGAAAATAAATTCGGTACCCTGTTTGTCATGCCACTTGAAAAGCGCTTTTCCAAAGCCAATAGAAAACTGCTCTACACGCACACCACAGCGCCGAGCCACCCAAAAATGACCGAACTCGTGAAAGGTCACTAATGTGCCAAGTGCAATAAACGTATAAAAAATCGTCAAACTTATATCCAGCATCTAAGACTCTATCCTCGAAACGTAGGCAGCGGCAAAACTGCGAGCTTTTGTATCGGACTCTTGGACTGCAATAAGTGACCGAGGTTCACTAAATATAGCATTAGACAGCGACTCTTTGACAACATCGGCAATTTGAGTAAAACCAATGCGCCGATCTAAAAAAGCTTGGACCGCAATTTCATTGGCAGCATTGAGCACTGCGGGTGCATCAAGGCCTATACGAGCAGACTCACATGCAAGTTCTAAACATGGGAAATCGGCAAAATTGGGACGCTCAAATTCAAGAAGAGAAACATCGAATAAATCTAAATCCTTCACACCAGAGTCAATTCTTTCAGGCCATGCAAGTGCATGAGCGATCGGTGTACGCATATCTGGATTACCTAATTGAGCAATAACTGACCCGTCAATATATTGAACAAGCGAGTGAATAATACTCTGCGGATGGACCACTATCTCGACCTGATCTGCCGGCATATCGAACAGCCAACACGCTTCAATCAACTCTAACCCTTTATTCATCAGAGTCGCCGAATCAACCGAAATTTTATTCCCCATGCTCCAATTTGGATGAGCGCAAGCCTGCTCAGGGGTTACATTTTTCATTTGATCAGCTGACCAACCTCGAAATGGACCACCGGAAGCCGACAATAATAGTTTACTGACCCCAATTGCCGACAAATCGTGCTTATTTTGCGGTAAACATTGAAAAATCGCATTGTGCTCACTGTCGATAGGCAGCAAAACCGCCGACGAAGACTTGAGCGCTTGCATAAAAAGGTGTCCGGCCATTACCAAGGATTCTTTATTGGCCAACAACACCTTTTTGTTAGCATTGACTGCAGCCAGGGTCGGCATAAGACCCGCTGCACCGACAATAGCAGCCATCACTATATCGACCTCGCTATCGCTGGAGACCGCGCAAAGAGCATCGGTGCCAACAAGTACCTCGATAGGCGTATCTAGAGTCGCCAACAGACCCCTCAGGTGAACGGCAGTATCATCATCCATTACCACAGCGTACCGTGGTCGATGTTTTCTACACTGCTCGGCCAGCACACTCACTTTGGTGTTACCGGAGAGTGCAAAAACGCTATAACGTTCAGGATGACGAGCCACCACATCCAGGGTGCTAACGCCAATAGACCCCGTTGCGCCCAGTACTGTTATCTGCTGAAGTATCAAGAGGAATAGACCCCGAGCACAAGCGCATATAACGGCAGCGCTGCCATGATGCCATCAATGCGATCCAAGACGCCGCCATGACCGGGAAGCAAAGCGCCGCTATCCTTCACGCCGCTGTTACGTTTGACCATACTTTCAAACAAATCACCAACCACCGAATAAAGCGCGACGGGAAATACTAACAGCGACAGTTTGATGAAAGAAATTTCTGCAGGGAGATATACTGCCAAGCTAGCAATTAGTAATAACTGAAAAACCATTCCACCAAGAAAACCTTCCCACGTTTTACCTGGGCTCACCAGTGGTGCTAGCTTGTGCTTACCAAACAACTTGCCAGCAACAAAGCCGCCAACGTCAGCCAAAACAACAATGATGACACCGACCAGCAACCCCCACTGAGCGTAATCACTGGCCAAAATAGAGACCACCGACAACCACGTAAAAGTCAGAAGCATTAGACCCAAGATGCCTAGAATAGGCCTTGGAGACCATAGAATAGAACTTGACGGGTAACCTTGAACCCACAGGAATATTACCGCCCACAAAGCCGCTGCCCCAAGCAGAATGTTGTGAGCCCGTTGAGGCTGAAAGCTATCGGGCATGCCTAACCAAAAGGCCGCGGCAGCGAGGATACAGACCAATACTATGAGGTACCCAACTCTACCAGCAGTAGAGTCAATTTTGATGAGCTTGGACCACTCCCAAGCCGCAATCAAAACTAAAGGTATGATGGCGATAGCAAAACCAATACTAGGCAATAGAAATAACATCGCTACAAATAATAATGCCATACCAACTGCGGTTATTATTCTTTGTTTAAGCATCTAATCATCCAATCTACAAACACTGTTTGTTTTAAAATAGCGAAAGGTATATCGATAATACCAACACTATTGCAGCAACCAGAGACCCCTCTTATTGCTTGCGAATATGCGTCCCTGTCAGGTAAGGAGATTAAATCTCCATCAAATCCTTTTCTTTAGCAGCCAAGGATTCGTCTACTCGACCAACGAAACGATCGGTTATTTTTTGGATGTCATCATTAGCTTTGCGTTCTTCGTCTTCACTAATATCTTTTTCTTTCAGCAGATCTTTCACATCTGAAAGAATGTCGCGCCGAATATTACGAATAGAAACTCTGGCATTCTCGGCTTCCGCCTTGGCTTGCTTACCGTAGGTCTTGCGTGTTTCTTCGGTCAGTGCCGGGAGCGGAATACGAATAACTGTACCCGCGGTAGATGGATTCAAACCCAAGTCAGACTTCATTATCGCTTTTTCAATATCCGGAACCAGCGACCTTTCCCACGGTGTAACTGATAACGTCCGTGAATCCTCAACAACAATCGATGCTGCTTGAGATAAGGGAGTGTCAACCCCATAGTAGTCAACAGAGATCCCGTTCAGCAAGCTAGAGTGCGCTCGACCGGTACGGATTTTATTAAAGGCGTTCGCCAGAGCGTCCAACGATTTGGACATTCGCGCTTCTGCATCACTCTTAAGTTCTTCAATCATCATTTAATCTCTCAGTCTTCTTCTATCAGCGTGCCTTCATCGCCGCCGACAACAAGATTTAATAAAGCGCCTTGCTTAGACATTCTGAACACCCGCAAAGGCATTTTGTGCTCGCGACACAGACAAATAGCCGTCAAATCCATAACACCGAGCTTCTTGTCCAGAACTTCATCATAGGTCAGGCTAGAATATAGCTCTGCTTTGGGGTCAAGCATGGGATCCGCACTGTAGACTCCATCGACCTTAGTCGCTTTGAGTACCACATCAGCATTAATTTCAATACCACGCAAACAGGCCGCAGAATCGGTAGTGAAAAAGGGATTGCCGGTTCCCGCCGCAAAAATAACAACGTCACCGTCTTTTAAGTAGCGTATCGCGCGTCGGCGATCATAGTGCTCAACAACACCGCTCATAGGAATGGCTGACATGACTTGAGACGATATATTAGTCCGCTCCAGCGCATCTCTCATCGCCAAAGCGTTCATCACCGTGGCCAACATTCCCATGTGGTCACCAGTAACACGATCCATTCCGGCTGCATTTAATGCCGCACCGCGAAACAGGTTACCGCCCCCGATCACTAGCCCGACCTGAACACCGATACCAACTAGCTGACCGATTTCTAACGCCATACGATCAAGGACCTTGGGATCTATACCAAAGCCCTCACTACCCATCAATTCCTCTCCACTGAGCTTGAGAAGAATGCGCTTGTACTGCTTTTGATTACCAGAAACTGTCATAACGATTCCTAATATTAGTTAGCTAGCACCCTTAACCTGTGCGGCAACTTCTGCCGCAAAATCAACTTCCTCTACTTCGATTCCCTCGCCGACTTCATAGCGAACAAATGATATAACCTCTGCCCCTGCGGCCTTAACTAATTTGCCGACGGTCACATCAGGGTCTTTTACAAACGGCTGATCAACGAGACTGCTCTCTTTTAAGAACTTGCTCACTCGTCCAGCAATCATTTTCTCAATGATTTCCTCGGGCTTACCGCTCTCTCTGGCTTGCGCCGCATAAATTTCCTTCTCAGCAGCAACCACTTCTGGAGACATCTGATCTGAGCTCACCACTGCAGGATTCACCGCTGCCACATGCATTGCTACATCTTTAGCAAGAGCCTCGTCACCACCGCTAAGGCCTACTATAACAGCGATTCTGTTGTTACTGTGAACATATCCACCAACCACGGCTGCATCGATATTAGAGACTCTACGTGGCGAAATATTCTCGCCAATTTTCTGTACTAGAGCTTCTCTCAAAGACTCTAGCTCACCTGACATCAACGCTGCCATGTCAGTTTGTTTGGAGTCAAAAGCTGCGTCGACTACGGTTTGAACAAACCCTTGAAAACCTTCGTCTCTAGCAACAAAGTCAGTCTCACTGTTAATTTCAACAACTACACCAAACCCACCGTCAACTTTCACCGACACGAGTCCGTCAGCTGCGGTACGACCAGCTTTTTTCGCCGCCTTCATACCACTCGACTTGCGCAACTCTTCAATTGCCTTGTCGATATCAGCACCGGCCTCAACCAGAGCTCTCTTACATTCCATCATTCCTAAACCAGTGCGCTCGCGCAGATCTTTTACTAATGCTGATGTTACCTGTGACATCATATTCCTCTCATAATCGTGTTTTTCGTTTAAAATAAAGGGGGCCAAAACCCCCTTTAGATAACTATAAAGTCGCTAGCAGTTATACCGCTTCGTCGGCCTTTGGCGCTTCTGCGACAACCTCGACTTGCGGCTCAGCAGCTTCTACCTCAGCTATGACCTCAGGTGCAGCTGTAACATCTTCAGTTTGCTCTACAAACTCGTCTTTACTAGTGATAGTTGCAGACTGTGCTTTGCCTTCTAGTACTGCATCGGCAATTGAAGCAGCGTAAAGCTTAATGGCTCGAATAGAATCGTCGTTACCTGGAATGATGTAATCAACACCGTCCGGATTACTATTCGAATCAACAATACCCACTACTGGAATACCTAGCTTGTTAGCCTCATTGATCGCAATACGCTCGTGATCAACATCAACGACAAACAAAATATCAGGCAAGCCATTCATATCCTTGATACCACCGATAGAATTCTCGAGCTTATCTTTCATACGCGTTCGCGTTAGAACTTCTTTCTTGTTCAGCTTGTCGAACGTACCATCGCTTTCCTGAGACTCTAGATCTCGAAAACGACGAATGGATGCTCTAATCGTTTTATAATTGGTGAGCATACCGCCCAACCAACGATGACTTACATAAGGCATATCGCAACGTTCGGCTTGCTCTTTAATAATTTTCTGCGCAGCTCTTTTGGTACCCACAAATAATATCTGGTTACCTTTTGCTGCTTCAACACGAAGAATTTCCAGGGCTTCGTTAAAAGCTGGAACTGTGTGCTCTAAATTAATGACGTGAACTTTGTTTCGTGAGCCGAAAATAAACTGACTCATCTTGGGGTTCCAGAAGCGGGTTTGGTGGCCAAAGTGCACACCAGCCTGCAACATATCGCGCATACTGACAATAGACATAATTTTTCCTCTTGGGGTTAAGCCTCCACATCCCCCAAAGATCAACCCGCAGAGCAATAATTCACAATGCAAGCACCCAGACCTTCGTGTCGGAACGTGTGTGTCGTTTAACTAGCTATAAAATAGTTGCAGGTTCATTCCTACAACGGCGCGCTTTATACCATATGGCAGGCGCTAGATAAAGGAAAAAAGCTATCAATGTACCGGTTTCGTCTACCAACCTTGGTCCAACATTATAATCACAGGCTACATTCTTTTAATGGGCTAACAAAAACTCGCTGAACATTCCCCCAACAGGCAGAAGATGGGTACAATAACGCCTTCGACTACTCGCCCAAGGAGATCACATGACAATAAAGCTACGTAGCAAGGATGATTTTGTCAAGATGCGCGTCGCGGGACGCATGGCTGCTGAGATTCTTGAGCTAATAGAACCCTATGTGGTCCCTGGCGTTAGCACAGAGAGACTTGACCAAATCTGTCACAATCATATTGTAAACGTTCAAAAAGCAATTCCTGCCTGCCTTGGTTATAACGGTTTCCCAAAGTCTATCTGTACATCAATTAACCAAGTCATTTGCCATGGTATTCCCTCTGATAAGAAAATCCTCAAAAATGGGGATATCATCAATATCGATGTTACCGTTATCAAAGACGGTTGGTTTGGGGATACCAGTAAAATGTTCTGTGTTGGTCAAGTAGCGCCTCATGCAGAACGCCTGCTAAAAGTTAGCCAAGAATGTCTTTATAAGGCCATTGAAATCGTCGGCCCCGGGGTCCGCCTCGGAGACATTGGGCATATCATTCAAAACCACGCAGAAAACAACTACTATTCGGTGGTTCGCGATTACTGCGGACATGGTATTGGTACAGCGTTCCACGAAGAGCCACAAATCGTACATTACGGGAAACCGAATACCGGAATGGAGCTCAAAGAAGGAATGACCTTTACTATTGAGCCAATGGTTAATGCAGGCAAGTTCACAACCAAGTTGAAATCAGACGGCTGGACTGTCGAGACCAGAGATGGACGACTTTCCTCGCAATGGGAACATACCATGGCTGTGACTGCTAACGGCTGTGAAATTTTTACTGGTCGCCAAGAAGAATCGTTTTAATCTGGAGATTACTGCCGTGTCACTAATGCCAACCAAATCGCTGGTGCCGCCACAAAACACCCTTTTGAATGCGCCTCTGTTTTTTGATCAAAAGCGTTTTCTTCTCGACCTGGAAACTCAAGAACCAATCACGGTATTTCGAAATGCTCTTGACGCCTCAAAGGCTCACTTCAACAATCGCTTTCATGAAGGGGAAGACATCCATACGCTGGTCAACGAAGCCGCTCGCTTTGCGGACCTCCTGATATCCTTAGCCTGGGTAAGATTCCGCTGGGACAAGGACATATGCCTAATTGCCGTTGGTGGCTATGGTCGCGGTGAGCTGCACCCTCACTCAGATATTGATCTTTTGATTTTAATGCGAACAGATAATGCCTCCAAGCATAAGGCAAGCATCGAGCAGTTTTTAACCTTTCTTTGGGATATCCAGTTAAAAATCGGCCACAGTGTTAGATCGTTATCGCAATGTGTCAGCGAAGCAAAACGCGACATTACCATTGCTACTAATCTTATGGAGACGCGTCTAATCTGTGGTGACCCTCAGCTTCGATTGACTATGTTGGCGAAAACCGGCCCTGACAAAATCTGGGCATCAGCCAATTTTTACCGAGGAAAAATTGACGAACAGCTAGCCCGTCATCACAAACATGATGATACAGAATACAACCTCGAACCTAATGTCAAAGAGGCTCCGGGTGGATTGAGAGACATACAGCTAGCTAACTGGACAGCCAAGCGCCACTTTAATGTCCATCGGCGCTCTCAACTTGTTCAGAAGGGTTTTCTTAGCGAGGAAGAGTATTTGACTCTTCGTCGCGATGAAGAGTTTCTGTGGAGAGTTCGGTATGGATTGCATCTGATTGCTGGGCGCCCCGAAGAGCGGCTACTTTTTGATTACCAGCGAAAACTTGCCACTATGCTGGGGTACTCCGACAGTGAAGGTAAGCTGGCAGTTGAAAAATTCATGCAGCGCTATTACCAGGTTGTTCTATCCATCAGAGGACTCAATGATGTGCTTTTGCAATATCTTGACGAAGCTATCTACCGGAAAGGAAAAGCCAAACACGTCGCAGTCATTAATGATCGCTTTCTGATTCGTGACAATTATTTGGACACGGTGGAGGAATCGGTGTTCAAAAATAATCCTTCAGCGCTGCTCGAGCTATTTGTTATTCTGGGGGAAAACGACAATATTTTAGGAATTCGAGCGGCAACCATAAGGCAAATCCGACTGCACAGAGATTTGATCGATGATGACTTTCGCTCAGACTCTGCCAACAAAGATTTATTTATGCGCCTGCTGCGCGTGCCATTTAAGCTTTCTGTGCAACTGCAACGAATGAATCGCTACGGCATTCTTGGAAAATATCTTCCTGAATTTGGGCGCATTGTCGGGCAGACACAACACGACTTGTTTCACATCTACCCGGTGGACGTGCATACCCTTCAGGTGGTTAAAAATCTTCGTAGATTTGTTCGTCCTGAGATGAGAAAACTGTTTCCTGTTGCCTCGCATATTTATAAAAACCTCGCTAAACCCGAGTTAATAATTATCGCCGCCCTCTACCACGACGTTGCCAAAGGTCGAGGTGGTGATCACTCAAAACTGGGTGCCATCGATATAGCTGATTTTGCCAAACGGCACGGCATGCAGCCAGAAGAAATAGACCTTCTGCACTGGATAGTAGAAAACCATCTGCTAATGTCAACCGTTTCTCAGAGAGAAGACACCTCAGATCCAGATGTCATCTACAAATTTGCCAACCATGTGGGCGATGTAATGCATTTGGAACACCTCTACCTGCTTACGGTTGCCGACATCAATGCTACTAACCCGAAGCTTTGGACCGACTGGAAGGGCTCTCTGATGCATAACTTGTACTTCGAGACGAAACGTGTCCTCCAAGAAGGTCTTAGTGCTCCCGCTACAAGGGCCACTTGGGTCGCATCCGCAAAAGCCGCCGTATTGCAACGACTAGAAACCAAGGGTATATCTCAAGGTGAGGCTCTCCTCATCTGGCATGACGTGGATGACGAACTTTTCTTGCGTGAACGTGCTGATGATATAGCCGGCTTTACAGAAGCTGTTTTCAATAACCCCAACCCTAATGAGCCTGTTATTTTGATTCGGGACCTGGGCGTTGAAGTGCCCATTGCCACTCAAATATTTGTTCATGCCAAGCACCGACAAACAATATTTTCAGTCATAGCCGCAGTGCTCGATAAATTACAACTTAACATTCAAGACGCGCGATTACAGACTACCAGCGACGGTCAAGCCTTCGATGTCTTTTATGTTTTAGACGACGATGGCGAGCCATTGGGTAAAAACATCAAACTGTGTGCAAAAATCGTCTCCAGTTTAAAGCGAGGTATCGCAAACCCCAAAAACATAAGTTTAGATGTACAGCGACGAACCTCCCGGCAGCTAAAACATTTCGCGCTAAAGACTGTGGCGTCGTTACGCAATGACAAAGACTCTAGCGCCACTATTCTCGAGGTTATAACGCCAGATAGACCTGGTCTTTTAGCCCATATTGCCAGTATATTTTTACGCTATGAAATTAATGTATACAACGCTAGAATCGCAACGTTGGGCGAGAGGGTCGAAGACGTCTTTTACTTAACCGACTCAAACCATCAACCGCTACTTGACACTGACTTTAATCAGGAACTGCAGCGGACGATTTGCAACGAATTAGACGCCCGCAATCGCGAAGATGTCGAAGGGAATGAACTCCAGCATATGAAAATACGGCACTGAGCGCATGAATACTGATTTAAGTAAACTACACCCCTACCCATTTGAGCGGCTGGCAGACCTGAAATCTGGCATCCATCCTCCCACGCATCTAAGCCACATATCACTGTCCATTGGTGAACCCAAACATCCTGCGCCCGATTTTGTAAAACAAACGTTAATAGACAATATTGAAAGTATCGGTCGCTATCCAACAACAAGAGGAACCAGCGAACTTAGGCAAGCTATTAGTGAGTGGTTAGAAAAGCGCTTTGATCTAAAGTTAGGCAGTATTGATTACGACACTCAGGTGCTTCCTGTATGTGGTACTAGAGAAGCTATCTTTGCTTTCACCCAAGCGTCAATATCCCGCGACGATATGGGAGCCCTGCCACTGGTGGTTACACCCAACCCGTTTTATCAAATATATGAAGGCGCAGCCATCTTAGCGGGCGCACAGCCCTACTACCTTGACTGTAATCCGGCTGAGGACTTTATCCCAGACCTGTCAGCAGTTCCCATAGACGTATGGGAAAGATGCCAATTATTGCAGTTGTGCTCTCCTGGAAACCCAACCGGCGCAGTAATGAGCTTGGCGCAAATGCAACACGCCATTGAACTTGCCGACCGCTACGATTTCATCGTCGCTAGTGATGAATGCTACTCCGAAGTCTATCTGAATGAGTCGGCACCACCACCTGGTCTGTTACAAGCTTGTGAGCAACTAGGTCGCAATGATTATTCGCGTTGTGTCGTTTTTCACAGCCTTTCCAAGCGGTCTAATTTACCCGGTTTGCGGTCCGGTTTTGTCGCCGGTGATAAAACGCTTATCCAAAGTTTTTTCAGCTACCGAACCTACCATGGCTGTAGTATGTCTCTGCCGGTGCAAAAAGCATCCATAGCCGCATGGCAAGATGAAAGCCACACCATTAAAAATAGAGCGCTGTATCGTGATAAATTTAATGCCGTCACAGAAATCTTAACTACTTGTATGGATTTTCCAGACCCGCAAGCAAGCTTTTATCTATGGCCTAAAACTCCCATCGATGACATCGATTTTGCACAACAACTGTTTGCCCAGCAAAATGTTACTTTGTTGCCCGGTCAATTCTTATCCAGACCCGGCGCCAATGTTAACCCTGGTCAAAATCGGGTACGCATGGCTCTGGTAGCAAGCACCGAAGAGTGTGTAGAGGCTGCATTGCGTATTAAGCAGTTTATCAGCTCACTACCTGATCCTCAGGTGAATAACTGATGCTCAAAAAAGAACGTGCTGCCTTTATTTTGGAGCGCCTAACTGCACTGTATCCAGAAACTCCTGTGCCGCTTGACCACAAAGATAACTTCACACTGTTGGTGGCTGTACTTTTAAGTGCTCAATGTACAGATGAGCGCGTCAATAAAGTCACACCGGCCCTTTTTGAATTAGCAGACAACCCATTTGATATGCAGCATGTGCCGGTGGACAGTATTTATAAAGTAGTGCGGCCCTGCGGACTAGCTCCGCAAAAGTCCTCTGCAATTTCAAGATTGTCAAAAATTCTTGTCGACCAGTTTGATGGCATAGTACCCTCTAATTTCGAGGATTTAGAGAGTCTCCCGGGCGTAGGCCATAAAACCGCCGGGGTGGTTATGTCGCAAGGGTTTGGGTATCCTGCCTTCCCCGTAGACACACACATCCATCGCTTAGCGCAGCGCTGGGGGCTTACCAAAGGTAAAAATGTCACCCAGACAGAGCGTGACCTAAAGCAACTTTTTCATCGAGACCATTGGAATAGCCTTCACTTACAAATTATATTTTACGGGCGTGAATTCTGCTCGGCTCGCGGCTGTGATGGTCGTGTCTGCGATATCTGCACAACCTGCTATCCCAAAAGAAAAAACCCCTTTACTGCGAAAAAGCCCTAGACCGAGGTGAATAATTACGCCGCTCCTCTCCTATTGTTCAAAAATAGATATGTCATTAGATCGATAAATAAACTAAGCATAACGTTTAGGCTTTAATGATGGAGTGGATGACGATATGGTTTTACAGAATAATACTGCATGCAAACCTTATTGACACTTATGGCAATTTATGTCACATTTTGCATCGAAAAGCGATAAGTACTTGCGCAGTGAATAGTCATTATATTATGGTCTATCTTTACTTCTACTTTTACATGTGCATAGTAGAAATG
>Ga0209712_10000547_pt1 | contig 33281 bp, 36 predicted proteins | sample ArcOceMetagenome_FD_187443 | JGI IMG/M metagenome (GOLD analysis project Ga0209712, IMG submission 187443) | Marine eukaryotic phytoplankton communities from Arctic Ocean - Arctic Ocean - Greenland ARC118M Metagenome (SPAdes) (version 2) | ecosystem: Environmental > Aquatic > Marine > Oceanic...
GCGGTATTTAAAAATAACAATAAATAATTTTTTTTATTAATATTTGGTACAAGACCCGAAGGAATTAAAGCGGCACCATTGGTGAAAGAGTTTCAAAAACACCCAGATGCGTTTGAAACCAAAGTACGTGTTACTGCTCAGCATAGAGAGATATTGCATCAGGTGTTAGACTTCTTTGAGATCAAACTTGATTATGATCTTGATTTAATGAAAACAGGCCAAAATTTATATGGGTTAACCGCAGATATTATTACACATTTAAAACCCGTTCTTGATGGGTTTAAACCAGTTTACGTATTTGTGCATGGAGATACCACTACCACCATGGCAGGAAGTATAGTATCTTTTTATAGTTGTGCTAACGTATGTCATGTAGAAGTAGGTTTGAGGACCCATAATAAATTATCTCCATTTCCAGAAGAGATTAATAGGCAGATAATAGGTCGGGTATGTGATTTTCATTTTGCGCCCACGCTAACTTCTAAAAACAATTTGTTAGCTGAAAATATTAAAGACAACGCGATACTGGTTGCAGGAAATACTGTAATTGATGCACTATTGGAGAGCGTAGAACGGGTGAACCAGGCTCCTAGTGAGTTGATATATGAATTTTCACAAACGATAGGAGATAAAGAAATGATTTTGGTCACTGGGCATCGTAGTGAAAATCATGGTTATAGTTTTATTAGAATATGTGAAGCTTTAAAAGCAATAGCACTTGACAATTCAGAACGTTTGATCATATATCCAGTGCATTTAAACCCAAAAGTACAGGAACCGGTTAAACGTATTTTGGGCGTTATACCGAACGTTGTGTTGACTAATCCAATTACTTACCCCGATTTTATCTGGATGATGAATCGATCAAAAATTATTATTATGGATAGTGGTGGGGGTACAGGAAGAAGCCCTAGTCTAGGTAAACCTGTATTGGTAATGAGAGATACCACAGAACGTCCAGAGACGGTTGAGGCTGGAACTGAAATTTTGGTAGGTACAGATAAAGATTTAATAACTGGGATAGAGGTTTTAGTTTGTATAAGTCTAATTGGTTTTTTGGTTTAGGAACTAATAATTATAGCTCTGCTATGGCTTCTACTTTTATAGATATGAATGAAGTTTCAACAGCCGCTAATAATATGTATCTATAAGTTTTATATGAATTAGGTATTCTTGGATTTATCCCTTTTAGTTTTATTATTAAAGACATATGAAATAATATAATTTCGAACAATAGAAATTATATTATTGATATCTATTTCCTATTTATTAATGGGTTTTTCTTTACATGGTAAAATGAATATTTACAAAACAAACAAACAATTTAAAAAAAGAAAATGCGCAAAATTTTAATTACACTATTTTTATTTTTCAGTCTATTTCAATTATACTCTCAAACAAAGCAGGATGCAATATCAGAAGCAAATCGGCTTAATATAAGTTCTAATCAAGATGCAACAAATGCCTTAAGAAGTAAAGGTATTAGTGAGTCTCAAGTTAGGAAAATGGCTAAATTGAGAGGAATAGATTACGATACTGCTTTAGCTGAATATTTAAACTCCAAGGCGTCTGCTCCTAATACTGCTGTTGCAACTAGGAATAGCAATGAGGTAGTTTCTGAATTGAAGGTTGTTTCTTTAACTCCAGTTGCAGCGATACCACTTAAGGATCCTGCTGTTACTGAAAAAGAAGTAAAAGGATATTTCGGATATGATATTTTTATCAACAACCCTTTTGGAGAAAAAGAATATTTAGTAGGAAATATAGACGAAGGATATATTTTAGCCCCAGGAGATGAGCTTAGAATAACTGTTTTTGGAGATAATAATTTAGAATTTGTTTCTAAAATAGACTTAAATGGAAATATCTCTTTTCCAAATTTAGGAGTTTTTTTTGCTGCAGGAAATTCTTTTGCAACACTTAAAAACAGAGTAAAAATATTTTTAGGAAAATATTATAGTGGTTTGTTATCAACTCCTACACGTAGTTTTTTAGATGTTTCTTTAACCCAAATTAGACCTGTTAAAGTGTCTGTTTTAGGAAATATAAATACACCGGGTCCTCATCTAGTAAATGGGATGGCTACCGTTTTAAATGCATTGTATGCCTCGGGGGGTATAGCAACTTCAGGAACGTTAAGAGATGTTAAGGTATATCGTAACAATAAACTTATAAAAACAATTGATTTATACGATTACATCACACAAGGAAATATAGACCAAGACATTCGACTTTCAAATAATGATGTTTTATTTGTAGGACCTCGTCTTTCCTCGGTTACCTTGTCAGGAAAAGTAAAGAAATCGGCAATCTATGAATTAAAGCCAAAGGAGTCTTTAAAAGATTTATTTAAATACTCTGGAGGGTTGCCTGCAGATGCTTCTTTAAACAATGTGAATATTTCTAGAATAAAACCTTTTAAAGAGCGGGATCAAGAATTAGTTTTTGATCGTTTTTTAACAACAGTTAATTTCTCGAGTATTCAAAATGGTACAAAAAATGAATTTCAGTTAACGGATGGAGATCAAGTAACGGTTCAACAGATCTTAAAAAAACAAAGAAATGAGGTTTCTATACAAGGAAATGTGCAGGCGCCAGGTACCTTCGCGTTGGATGTGTTTCAAGACTTGAAGACTCTAATTACAACGGGAGCAAAAGGATTATTGCCAAATACATATTTGCAAAAAGTAGACATTAACAAAGTAGATCAACAAGGGAACTTATCTTTTAAAACTTATAACCTTTCAAGTATCTTAATTGGCAATGTTGCCGTCTCTCTTGAAGAAAATGATGTTATTAAAATATATTCGCTGCAAGAAATAGAAGGGGAGCAAAAGGTGAGCATTTCTGGATTTGGAGTTGCTAGTAAAACTGTTTTCTTGAGAGAAAACCGATCGCTATTTGATTTGATTTTTGAATCAGTTTCTTATGATGAGTTAGAGTTTCAATCTAAAGTACTTTCGAGTCGTTTAGATTTAAAACGATTTGATCCTGCTACCGGGCTTTACAACTTAACGCAATTTAGTTTGGATGATTTAAATACTTTAAAAACGACTTACTTAAAGGTAAAAGATCAAATTGTATTGTATACCAAGTCTGTTACACAAAATTTAAATCCAACAGTTCGAGTTGTTGGAAAGGTTAAGAATCCAGGAACGTTTGCACTAACGAACACGATGTATTTAGAAGACGCAATTTTAAATGCAGGAGGGTTTTTAGAGATTGCAGAAAAAGGCTACGTTAATGTGAATCGTTTAGACAGAAACTTAGAAGAAGGCACCTACTCTAAACTTACAGTGAGCAATATAGATATTGACTATCTATTAGGTCTTAAAAAAACACCTTCAAATCCTTTTCTTTTAGAAAAGTATGACGTTATTTCTGTGATCGCCCCAATAAGACCAAATTTTCAGCCAATGATCTCCGTAGAGGGTGAGGTGAAATTTCCTGGGGCTGTTTTTCTGGAATCTGATAGATTTGAAATTAGTAAAATAATTGATTTGGTTGGAGGATATACGAATAACTACAATATAGAAAGTTCTTATGTAGAAAGAGGGGGTTTAAAATTATACTTAAATCTTGAGGATGCAAAATTAGACCCAAACATCAACCTTCAAAATGGAGATGTTTTAGTTATTGGGTCAAAGCTTACGTCAATTAAAACCACTGGGGCTGTTTTGAATCCAACAGTTTTTAATTGGGAACAAGGAAAAAGAGCAAAATATTATATCAGAACATCTGGAGGGAAAAACAAAAAAATTGAATCTGTAACTGTTCAAAGAGCGAACGGATCATCAAAAAAAGTAAGTTTTTTTAGAAATCCAAAAATATATCCTGGATCTGTGATTAATGTCATTGAAAAACCAGAAAAAGTGAAGGTTGATGGGAATAAGTTCATGGATGATTTTACAAGAATTTTTGGTATTATCACAGGAACCTTAACCACTATTTTGTTAGTGACTAAACTATAAAAATATGGAATCTTCAAAAAACAATATACAAGTAGAAGACGAGATAGACATCATTGCCTTGTTGTCTAAAATATGGCATCGTAAAAAGACCATTCTTAAAACGGTTGCAATCTTTGGGGTTATCGGTATTTTCGTTGCTTTGTCTACGCCCAATAAGTACACTGCTTTATCGATGTTTACCCCTAATTATAGTGGTGCATCTTCAGGTAGTAGTGGGTTAAAAGGCTTGGCTTCTTTGGCAGGAATCAATATCGGGGAGATGTCTGAGTCGAGTAAAGAGATTTCTCCAATGCTGTATGGTAAAATATTAGAGAGTGCCGTCTTTAAAAAAGAATTACTCGAAGCGCCTTTAAAAAACCTTGGAACGGTAAACACATTGAGAGCCTATTTTATTGAAAATATAAGGACTTCTGTTCTAGGCACTGTTAAAGAATATACAATTGGACTGCCCTCTAAAATCATTGGTTTATTTAAAAAGGAATCTACAGAAGCAATTCCTGCACCTTTGGATGGAATCCAAGCTGTTTCTGAGCAAGATTTTGAGTATTTTAAAGCAATAGATAACATCTTAACCATTGTAATTAACGATAAGGATGGGTATATTGAGATGGTTGCTAAAAGTGAAAATCCACAAATAGCAGCACAAGTTGCAAAAAATGCAGAGCTTATCTTACAAAACCAAATTATAGCGATTAAAACTAAGTCTAGTTTAGAACTATTAAAGTATTTAGAAGAGCAGTATGCAGCTAAAAAAGTACTTTTAAGAAAAGCACAAAATGAATTATCGCTCTTTAAAGATAGGAACCTTAATATCGCTACGAGTAGTTTTTCTAATAATCAAACCCGTTTAGCATCTGAACTCCAGACAGCAAACGCGGTTTTTGATAATGTAGTTCAACAGTTAGAAGCGGTAAAGTTTCAAGTCACTAAAGATACTCCTGTGTTTTCTATTATAAAACCGGTGGTGGTTCCAAATGAGAAATCAGAGCCAAAACGGAGTTTAATTCTTGTGGTTTGGTTGTTTTTAGGAGCTGTTTGTAGTATTGGTTTCGTGCTTGCAAAAGAGCCTATTCAAAAGATGTTAAAAGAAATTAAAAAAGAATCTATTTCTTAGGAAATTAATAATTCGTAGCTGTCTATTCATGTCAAATATTTCTAAAAATTGGTTTGTTTTATTTACAAAACCTAGAAATGAGTTAAAAGTCACAGAGCGCTTGAGATCCATTGGAATCGAGGGGTATGCACCTTTTAAGATTGAAGTTCGTCAATGGTCCGATCGTAAGAAAAAGGTATTGGTGCCTTTGTTGCCATCGATGGTCTTGGTGAGTTTGCAGGACAAGCAAGTAGATCAGGTATTTGAAGTCCCAGGAGTTGTTCGGTATTTGTTTGAACATGGAAAGCGTGCCAAGGTATCAAATGAAGAGGTTCTGGCAATGAAAAGTTATTTAGAAAACACCTACTCAGCCCAAAAAGAATTGGAGGTAGGAGATACCGTAAAAGTACCCTTGTTAGAACAAGAGGCAACGTTGTTGTCTATCAAAGGAAAAAAGTGTTTGGCCCAGTTGCAAAAATTAGGCGCCATTGTATCATTTCAATTACAGTAAGTAATTGATTTTTTTATATACTAAAAATGCATTACTTTGGGTAGTGCTGGCGAAGCCGTGAAAAAAACGAATGTTTTTGGGTTTTAAAGAGCACTTAAAAGGAATAAAAAAGAAAAACACAAACAAAACTGACTACCGGTGGTAGTCGAGAAAAAATAAAAAAGTTAAATAAAGAAGATGCTTAATCTAATAGGAAGAACTAAAAAATTATTTGAAAATGACATTATTAGTCATACCAGCGAACTTCTTAATATAGTTTCAAACTCTAGATTTTTAATACTTGGCGGAGCTGGTTCAATTGGTCAAGCTGTAACAAAAGAGATCTTCAAAAGAAATCCATTAAAACTTCATGTTGTTGATATAAGTGAAAACAACATGGTTGAGCTGGTCAGAGATATTAGAAGTTCTTATGGGTATATTGAGGGTGATTTTAAAACATTCGCTTTGGATATTGGATCTGAAGAGTATGATGCTTTTTTTGAGTCAGACGGTACTTATGATTATGTTTTAAATCTTTCTGCATTAAAACATGTTAGAAGTGAAAAAGATCCTTTTACTTTGATGAGAATGATTAATGTAAATATTTTTAATACGGACAAAACGATAGAACAGTCTATAAAAAAAGGAGTTAAAAAATATTTTTGTGTTTCTACAGATAAAGCTGCAAATCCTGTAAATATGATGGGTGCTTCGAAAAGAATAATGGAAATGTTTGTAAACAGAAGAAGTAAGGATATAGATATTTCTATGGCTCGTTTTGCGAATGTTGCTTTTTCAGATGGTTCTTTATTACACGGGTTTAATAAAAGAATTGAAAAGAAACAACCCATTGTTGCACCTAATGATATTAGAAGGTATTTTGTTATTCCTGAGGAGTCAGGTGAGTTGTGTTTGATGTCTTGTATTTTTGGTGAAAATAGAGATGTTTTTTTTCCCAAATTAAACGAAAATCTTAATTTGATCAAGTTTTCAGATATTGCTGTACTGTATCTTAAAGAAAAAGGATTAGAACCATTTATTTGTGACACAGAGGAGCAAGCTAGAAATTATTTTAATGAAAATAAAACAGATCATAATTGGCCTTGTCTTTTTACAAAATCAGATACCTCTGGGGAAAAAGATTTTGAAGAGTTCTTTACTGAATATGAAAAACTTGATATGGATAGGTTTGATAAATTAGGAGTTATAAAGAATGAATTAGATTATCAAGAGCAAAAGCTTCTGTTTTTTGAAAAAGAAATTTTTAAATTGAAAAGAAGTAAAGTATGGGATAAGAAAGAAATAAAAGAACTTTTTAATTATATGATACCTGATTTTGGACACAAAGAAACTGGTAAATATTTAGACAATAAGATGTAAAAATGAATAAGGAATTAATTGCTTTTTTCAGAGATAGATTTAATACTAATGAATTTATCCCTCTTCATGTACCTACTTTTAGTGGTAATGAAAAGAAATACCTAAATGAGTGTATAGATTCAACTTTTGTATCTAGTGTTGGGCCTTTTGTTGATGAATTTGAGGAGTTAATGAATCAAATTACCAAAACTAAAAAAACTACAGCCGTTGTAAATGGTACTGCAGGTCTTCAGGTAGCACTAAGATTAATAGGGGTGAGAAAAAATGATGAAGTAATTACTCAGGCTTTAACTTTTGTAGCTACTGCAAATGCTATTGCGTATAATAATGCGCATCCAATTTTTTTAGATGTTGATCTTGATACAATGGGACTATCTCCAAATGCTGTTGATAATTTCTTAGAAGAATTTGGTGAATTGCGTGAAGATGGTTGTTATAATAAAAAAACAGGCAGAAAAATAGCTGCATGTATGCCTATGCATACTTTTGGGTTTCCAGTTCATTTAGATGAGTTATTGATAGTTTGTAATCGTTGGAAAATTCCTTTAATAGAGGATGCTGCAGAATCATTAGGGAGTGAGTACAAAGGTAAACCAACTGGATCTTTTGGTGAGGTTGGAGTTTTTTCATTTAATGGCAACAAAATAGTGACTTCTGGTGGTGGTGGTGCCATTACAACTAACAATATTGAATTAGGAGAAAGAGCAAAATTTCTGACAACTACAGCTAAAGAACCGCACTCTTATGAATATGTTCATAATGAACTAGGATACAATTTCAGAATGCCTAATTTAAATGCTGCTTTGGCTTGCGCGCAATTAGAACAGTTAGATTTATATCTTAACAAAAAAAGAATCTTAGCTATGAGCTATGAAAAATTCTTTTTTAGTAAAGGAATTAAATTCAGAACAGAAACTAAAAACACCAAAGCAAATTATTGGTTAATGTGTGTTGAACTTGAAAATTTAAAAGAACGAGATTTATTATTGGAATCAACTAATTCTAATAATATTATGACCAGACCTATATGGAAAGCAATGGATTCTTCACCTATGTATAAAAATTGTCAAAAGGATGAATTATTGAACACAAGGTTTTTAGAATCTAGAATAGTTAACATACCTAGTAGTGTGATATTATGAGCGAAATAAAACCAAATTTAGTATTAATTGGAGGTGGAGGTCATTGCGTCTCAGTAATTGACATCATTGAAAACGGAAATGAATTTAGTATTTTAGGCATTCTCGACTCAAATATTATAGAAAATAATATTTTGGGCTATAAAATTTTAGGAGGTGATGATTTAATCCCAGAATTAGTCAATGAAAACACCTATTTTTTAATTACTGTTGGACAAATTAAAAGTTACTCAATAAGAAAAAAAATATCGAAAATTCTAATAGAAAATAATGCCAAACTTGCAACCGTTATATCTTCTCTAGCTTATGTATCTAAACATGCTAGCATAGAAGAGGGAACAGTTATAATGAACCATGCTGTCGTAAACGCAAAATCTAAAATTGGTAAGAATTGTATTATCAATACAATGTCTAACATAGAACATGGTGTTTTAATCGGAGACTTTTGTCACATATCTACTTGTGCTGTTGTAAATGGTGAGAGTGTAATCGGGAATGGCACTTTTATAGGAAGTAATGCAACTATTTCAAATAATATCTCAATTAAAGAGAACAGTATTATTAATGCTGGAAAATTTATTAAATAATGAGTAGAACAATTATAATAGCCGAAGCAGGTGTCAATCACAATGGAGACATTAATATTGCCAAAAGATTAATTGACGCAGCTGCTGAAGCAGGTGCTGATTATGTAAAATTTCAAACTTTCAAAGCTAATAAAGTTGTATCCAAAGAAGCAAAAAAAGCGGATTATCAAACCAAAAACACTAAGAATTCAGATAATCAATACGATATGCTTAAAAGATTGGAGCTTGATGAAGAATCACATCATGTTTTAATTAAATATTGTGAAAAGAAAGGAATAAAGTTTTTTTCGACAGCATTTGATTTAGACAGTATAGATTTTTTACACAATATTGGAATTAGATTAGCTAAAATTCCTTCTGGCGAAATAACTAATTATCCATATTTAAAAAAGATAGCACAATTATTTCCAGAAGTTATATTATCCACAGGTATGTCAAACTTAGATGAAATTAATCAAGCTGTAGATATTCTCTTAAAATTTGGTCTACAAAGAGGAAACTTAACGGTTCTTCATTGTAATACTGAATATCCAACTCCAATGTTAAATGTTAACTTAAAAGCCATGCTAACAATAAAAGAAAAATTAAAAGTTTCAATTGGTTATTCAGACCATACATTAGGAATTGAAGTCCCTATAGCTGCTGTTGCTATGGGTGCTGAGATTATAGAAAAACATTTTACTTTGGATAGAAATTTAATTGGACCAGATCATAAGGCATCATTAGAACCTAATGAACTTCGAGACATGGTAAATGCAATCCGAAATATTGAACAAGCTATTTCAGGAAATGGAATAAAAGTTGCTTCATCTAGTGAAAAAAAGAATTTACACATAGCTCGTAAGAGTATACATTTGTGTAGAGATTTGAAGAAAGGGGATTTAATTACTGAAAATGATATAATTGCACTTCGCCCAGGTGATGGAATTTGTACTTTTAATTGGGAAAAAGTCTTAGGCAAAAACATAAAGTCAGATTCTAAAACTTTTACTAAGCTAACTTGGGAGGATATATTATGAAAATAGGTGTTTTAACTAGTTCTAGAGCAGATTATGGGATTTATTTACCATTACTTAATAAAATAAAAAAAGATATTTTTTTTGATTTAGAAATTATAGCTTTTGGTACACATCTTTCTGAAAATCACGGTTTCACCTTAAATGAAATAAAAAAAGATGAGTATACTACTATTCATGAAATTAAATCATTAGTTGAAGATGACAGTCAAAAAGGTATAGTAGTCTCTTACGGAAATACAATTGTTGAGTTTTCAAATTTTTGGGGAAAAAATTATTTTGATTTAGTTATCTGCTTAGGCGATCGCTTTGAAATGAGTGCAGCTGTTCAAGCTAGTATACCTTTTGGAATTAAATTAGCTCATATTAGTGGAGGCGAAACCACTTTAGGCGCTATTGATAATGTGTATCGTCATCAAATTACCTTAGCATCACAACTTCATTTTGTATCCACTTTGGAGTATAAGAAAAAAGTTGAGGAGCTTACAGGGGCATCTGAGAATATTCACGATGTAGGTGCTTTGAGTTTAGATAATATTTCTGATTTCGAACCTATTGAAAAGTTGTCTTTTTTAGAAACATTTCATATAAAAAATGAAGATTATGCATTGGTTACTTTTCATCCAGAAACGGTTGCAGTAAATTCTAATATAACTTTTGCAAAACAAATGACAGCTGCTCTAGCTGAATTGACTAAAATGCTAAATATCGTTATTACGATGCCAAATGCAGATACTTTAGGTAGTGTGTATCGAAAACAAATTTATCAATTGAAAAAGACTCATCCAGGTAAGATTGTTCTAGTCGAAAATTTTGGGAAAGTCAATTATTTTTCGGCAATGCACTATTCAAAACTATTAATTGGGAATACCTCTAGCGGAATTATTGAGGCAGCTTCATTTCTTAAATATGTTATTAATGTTGGTTCAAGACAAAAAGGAAGAGCAAAAAGCAGTAATGTGTTTGATGTGAGCTTTGATGCTAAAAATATTGTAGATAAAACCAAAGCTATTTTAAAGTTACCTAATTGTACAAGTGATAATGTGTATTATAAAACTGCAACCGCTGTTACAATTATTAAAATGATAAAGCAGTATGATTAATTATAGAAAACATTTAATAACAAGTAAAACACCAATTAAAGAAGCACTTCAAAAACTTGATATCTTAGCTAGAGACGCCATTTTATTTGTGGTTGATACTAATGATAAATTAATAGGCTCCTTAACCGATGGTGATGTGAGACGTGGTTTGTTAAAAGGGGTTACTATTGATGAGGATGTTGGTGAAATTATGCAGCAAAACCCAAGGTTTATTAGAAAAGGGTCTAGAGATATTTATAAAATTATTAAACTTAGAAGTCAGAATTTCAGAATTATACCTGTTATAGATACAGAAGATAAGGTGATTACTATTGTTAATTTCAGAAACCTTAGATCGTATTTGCCAATTGATGCTATTATTATGGCAGGAGGAAGAGGTCAGCGTTTAAAACCTCTAACAGATATAACTCCGAAGCCATTACTTAAAGTTGGTGATAAATCAATCATGGAGCATAATGTTGATAGATTAGCACTTTATGGTATTGATGATTTTTGGTTTTCAGTAAAATATTTAGGCAATCAAATTGTGGATTACTTTGGTGATGGAAAAGATAAGAATCGGTCTATTCAATATGTTTGGGAAGATGAACCTTTAGGAACAATTGGGGCGGCTTCAAAAATTGATGATTTCAAACACGAACAAGTATTAGTGTCAAATTCTGATATATTGACAAATTTAGATTATGAAGCTTTCTATTTGGATTTTCTTGAAAAAGATGCGGATTTTGCTGTAGTAACAATTCCGTATAATGTAAGTATACCTTATGCTGTTTTAGAAACCTCGAATGGTCACGTATTAAATTTCAAAGAAAAGCCAACATATACCTATTATTCTAATGGTGGGATTTATCTAATGAAACGCGCTATGTTGGAGTACATTCCTAAAGGACAACATTTTAATGCCACCGATTTAATGGAAAAACTAATCCAAGAAAACAAAAAAGTGGTGTCCTACCCTTTAGTTGGATATTGGCTGGATGTTGGTAAGCACGAAGATTTTGAAAAGGCACAAAACGACATTAATACAATAAAATTTTAATTTGATCCCATTAGTCGTCATACCAGCAAGAGGGGGTTCAAAAGGAGTTCCTGGAAAGAATATTAAACTACTGAACAAAAAGCCTTTAATTCATTATACTATTGAGGCTGCTCGTAAGGTTTTTGAAGACCAGTATATATATGTTAGTACAGATTCGGTTGAAATAAAATCCATTGCAGAACAAACAGGATTGATTGTTCCATTTTTAAGACCAGAGCATTTAGCAACCGACACTACTAACTCAAGAGATGTACTGCTGCATGCTATAGAGCAGTTTACTCTTAAACATAATCAAGAACCTGATGTTATTATATTATTACAACCGACATCACCTTTCAGAAATGAAACACATATAACAGAAGCATTAGCACTTTTTAATGCTAATTTAGATATGGTAGTTTCAGTAAAAGAAACCAATGCAAATCCATATTATGTTCTGTTTGAGGAAGATTCGAAAGGTTTTTTAGAAAAATCTAAAAAAGGAAATTTCACGAGGCGTCAAGATTGCCCAAAAGTATGGGAATATAACGGTGCTATTTATCTAATTAATAATGAATCATTAAAAAAGAATAGTTTTAATGATTTTACCAGGGTGATTAAATATAAAATGAATGCTAATGATTCAATAGATATTGATGATGAACTCGATTTCAATATGGCTGCGTTTTTAATGCAAAAAAATATTTTTAAATAATGAATTCAATAATACTTTTTAGCCGGTGTGAACTTGTCGATTTATACGGAAGTATTTCAGAGAGACTTTCGGAAAATTTTAATGTAATACATCTTGCCTATTCAAAATTAGAAGAAGATATTTTAAGGAATAAATATGGAATAAAAGATATAATCAATTTTAAACATGAGATATTTCGGATATTAAATGACAAGGATAAAGATATATCGATAGAAAAATTAGATTCCCTTTTTATTGAGGAGACTGAAGGGCGCTTTTCATTTAATAATGCCATACAAAGCGATAGAGGTTTTTCTATTCTTAATTATCAAGAAGCAACAAGGTTAAGTAAAGCTTACTATATGTTCTGGGATAATTTATTATCACAACCAAATATTCAAATAGTATTACACGAGCTACCGTCTCTATTCTTTAATCACATCGCTGCTGTTATTTGTAAAAGGAATAAAATTAAGTACTGTTCTCAAGTGATGGTTAATTCTGATAAAAAATATTCATTCCTTTTTATTGAAGGAGATGCCGCAAATGCATTTGAGGTAGAATTAAACCATACTAATTTAGTAGATTCTGATATTAAAAACTATAAAGAAAGAGCTCTTAAATATATTGAAGGATTTGTAAAAGATGACACAGTGTACATGGGAGATTTTATCCCTAGTAAAACTCCCTATTTTAAGATGTTAGTTTCGAGTGTCAGAAACGAATTGATAAAAATTAGAGATAAAAAGAAGTTCGATAGATTAGTCGATAATATTGATTATTGGAGTTTAATAAATAATGCTTCTTTGAGCAGGCTCAAAAACGTAATAGAATATAAGTTTAGATTAAATTATGATGAGATTAATTTAAACGACAAGTATTATTATTACCCTATTCACCTAGAGCCAGAAGCGGTAGTTTTATATTGGGGTGATGGTTTATATGAAGGACAAATTAAATTAATGCAAAATATTGCAGCACAATTACCACCTAACACCTATTTATATGTAAAGGATCATCCTCATTATATTGGTTATAGAAAATATGTGGATTATCAAGAATTGCAAAGAGTTCCTAATATTAAAGTTTTAGCACCCGAAATATCTGGTAAGTCTGTTATAAAAAAATCACAAGGTGTTATTACAATAAATGGAACTGGTGGATTTGAGGGTGTTTTAATGAATAAGCCAGTATTTGTTTTTGGTAATGCTTTTTATGATTTCATTCTTGATAAAGTTATCAAAGTAAAGCATATTAAAGATTTACGATCTAAAATTGAGGAGGCTAAATCTGTAGTTTATGAATATGACGATTCCTTGTTAAAATTTGTAAATTCATATTTAATGAGTTGTCATGAAGGAGTATCAGATTATTTTGCAGGGAGAATAAATAAGTACCCTATTGATATTGAGAAAAATTCAAAGTCAATAGCAGATGCAATTTCTGCTATAAATTAGAAAGCAGGATGGATTTAAAAAACATTGTTGCCAAGGCTCTACAAAACAAACAATCAATAAGTTTTATATTAATAAATATTGCTGTTGCTTTTTTAGGTTTTACACGCTCGTTTGTATTTATTGAGTTTCTAAATCTAGAAGAATTGGGCCTTATCACATTAGTGCAAACTGGAGCTATGTTTGTTGGTTTTTTCCAAATAGGATTGATTAACGGAGGATATAGAATTATTGCTTTGCAAAAAACACATCTATCAGAAAAAACAAATAATGTGATTTTTTCATATTTTGGAGTGTTGTTTGTTTTTTTAATGCTAGTTTATTTTACGGACTTTTTTGTCGATTTTTTTGATAAAAAATTAATTATCTTATTAACGCTGTTAATTGGTTTAAGCCTATTAGTCGTTAATTGGTTAACGAATGTTTTAATTGCGAGCCGTAACTTAGTTCTATTAAATAGAGTAAACTTAATATCTTCAGTGTTAAGTGTTTTAAGTTTGCCACTTGCTTTTTATTTAGGAATATATGGAGCTGCTTTTGTCATATTAATTCAACCTGCAGTTTTTATTATTTTAATTTTAGTTATATCAAAAACATTACGTCCGTCAGAATTTATTTTAAATATAACTGAAATTAAAAAGATACTTCACTACGGATTTATTCCTTTTATTTCAGGAATATTTTTTTTGTTATATGTTCAAATAGAACGATGGAGTATCAATTTGTTTCTTGGCACAACAGCTCTAGGTAGTTTATATCTTTTTTTTTTAATAACCGCATTATGGGTTTTAGTTCCAACTTCTATAATGAATCTATTTTATCCAAGAGGAGTTGCATTTTACGAGGAAAAAAAAATATTTCAATTTAAAAGAATCATTCAATTTCATTTTTATACCGTTATTATATATTCTGCAATACTAATATTGGGACTAATAATGTTTTTAGGGCCACTTGTTGAGTACGTTTTTCCTCAACATACTCCTTATGTTAAATTTGTTTTATATGCTATTCCAGGATTTGTTTTTCGGTCTTTAAGAGATCCAATTTCGACCTTTTTAAATAGTGTAGTAAAATTAAAACCAATGTTATATAGTGATATTGCAAGCTTGAGCATGTATTGTGCATATATATACACACTTTGGATTTTTGATAAATGTTCTGTAGTTAATTTTGTAATAGGATTTAATATTTACTTCATTTTGAAGTTCATCACAGTATATATTCCTTATAAAAAATTGAATTCAAATCTAACAAATATTAATGATGAGATTAATTAAAAGAACTTTGAGAAGGTTGTTTTTAACTTTGTATTGGATCTTTAGAAACCAAAAACATAAAACTGATAACCGGAACTATATATTATCTCCAAAAGTAAAACTGGGGAAACATTCTATGATAAGAAATGGGTCTGAAGTCTATAACGTTAACTTAGGCGAATACTCATATATCAGTGGACCAAATAGTTATATTGAAGATGCAATTATTGGAAAATATTGTTCTATAGCTCGAAATGTTATCATTGGAGTTTCTGGGCACAATTATGAATGGGTTACAACTAGCCCAGTAATAGCTTCAAAATCATACGGTATAATTAAGGAAGACGTACCAGCACCTCAAAAAGAAATTCCAGTTATAGGAAATGATGTTTGGGTTGGGTTAAATGTAGTAATAATGAGAGGCGTTGTTATAGGAGATGGAGCTGTAATTGCAGCGGGGTCGGTTGTTACAAAAAATGTAGAACCATATTCTATTACAGCAGGGATTCCTGCTAAACATATTAAGTACCGGTTTAATAAAGATCAGATAAGTAATTTAATTACTATTAAATGGTGGGATTGGAATGATGATAAAATCAAAAAGAACTCAGAGCTATTCTATGATATTGATGAGTTTATAGAAAAACATAATGTAAACTAACATGCTTTATCAAAGATTGATTAGATATTTTTATTCACGCATAATGAGAGTTTTCTTTAAACTTTCTTTTAAAGAATATGGTAAAAATTCAAGCATTATCTTTCCTCTTAATATACAAGGGATGAAGAACATTAGTATTGGAGATAATGTATATATAGCTTATAAATCATATTTGGCATCAGTACCCTTGACAGGTGCAGAAAACCCAATTCTTGAAATAGGTGATGGAACAACTATTGGTAATTTTAATCATATTTTTGCAACAGAAAAAGTTGTGATTGGAAAAAAAGTGCTTACCGCAGATAAAGTATATATATCAGATAACCTGCATTCCTACGAAGATGTTACAATTCCAATAATTGATCAAAAAATAAAACAGATTAATCATGTTGAAATAGGAGATGGAACATGGATTGGAGAGAATGTATGTATTTTGGGAGTTAAAATTGGTAAAAATTGTGTTATTGGAGCAAACTCTGTTGTAACAAAAGACATTCCAGATTACTCAGTTGTTGTAGGCAGTCCAGCGGTAATCATAAAAAAGTTTAATATTACTGCCAATAGATGGGAGAAAAGTGATTAAAAGTAATCTGTTGTGTATATTGAATTAAATCTCTAATTTTTTATTTTAATCTAGTTAATAAATTTATTTATGTCTTATAAATTTTATATAATAATATTATTTTTTGTTTTCGTTGGGTGTGATAGAACTGAACTAGATTTTTCTAATACTTTAAACGAAAAGAATGAAATTGTAGGTGAATCAATCACTTTGAAAAATTTAGAATATAAAAATTTAATAAAAAATGAATTAACTGATATAAAAGTTTATTCAATTGATAGTAGTTTACAACGCGGGTATTATATAAAAGATATAGATTATGTTATTGAAGGAAATAAGATTAGAAGGACAGTAAATTCTAGTATACCTAATTTTATTAACCATCATGTTATTTATAACCCTAATGGAACATTTACATTTAATTCTTTACCTAGAAACCCATCATTAACGATTCCATATCAAATTTATGTAGATTATAATTTTTTTGATACAGTTCAAATACAAGGAAAGTTTAGTAGTGATTTTTTGTCTTTAAGATTAAAAGAAAAGTTAAAAAATAAAGAACAAATAAGAATAGGTGCTCTAGGAACTTCAATAACTTCGGGTGCTCATACCTTAGACCATTATTATAATAACTCAGATAAAGAGACATACCCTTATTTAATATCTAAAATGCTTAATAATGTTTATGGAGTGGATGTAGTTACAAATAACTATTCTAACAATGCGGCTGCCGCAAGTGTTACTTCTGATTCTGTCTTAGATATATTGCATGACGAAAATGATTTGGTATTCATTGAATTCGGGATGAATGATCATCTTTATAGCTATTGGAGCTCAAGGTTAGAGGATTTTAAAAAGAATATAGAAAAACTGGTACAGGAGTTTCAGCATAGAAATATTGATGTAATTTTAGTTGGGTTTTTTCAGCAAAATAAGAAGTGGGATAATGAATTTCCTGAATCGACAAGCGCTTATAACAATGTGCTTCAAGGTTTAGCTTTGAATTATGGTGTGTATTTCGCTGATGTAAATAAAGAATTTTCAAAATATAGTCAAGAAAAAATAATTCAAGATTTTTGTGGAGATTACCTTCATCACCCAACTTCTTTTGGACATAAGTTATACTATAAAACCATTATTCCAGTCTTCTTAAGTGATGAATTTAGTGATGGATACATCTATGGGTTATTAAATTAATGTCTTTGCGAAAATTGTAAAATAAATAAATAAAAATATAAAGAAAATGAAAAACATACTAATAACGGGAGGGGCAGGATTTATTGGTTCGAATTTAGCACTAGAATTAATAAAAAAAAATTACAGAGTTACAATATTAGATAATTTATCAAAACAAATACACGGAGAAAACCCTGAAAAAGACTCCCCTTTATACATTTCAATAAAAGATAAAGTCACTTTCCGAAATGGTACTGTGACCTCAAAAGAAGATTGGATTGAATCTTTAAAAGATCAGGATGCAGTTATTCATTTAGCGGCAGAAACTGGAACAGGCCAATCTATGTATGAAATTGAGAGATATTGCGATGTGAATGTAAATGGTACAGCATTACTATTGGATATATTAGCGAATAAAAAACACAAAATAAAGAAATTAATTATAGCTTCATCAAGAGCTATTTATGGTGAAGGAAAATATGAATGTTCTAAGCATGGCTCTGTATATCCTATTGCTAGAAATGAGGATGATATGGATAATAATAATTTTGACTGTCGTTGCCCAATATGTGATGAAGTAGTTGAAATTTCACCTACTTCAGAAGATTCTAAAATTCACCCTACCTCCATTTACGGTATTACCAAGCAAAATCAAGAACAAATGTTTATGGTCATGGGAGCAGCGCTTAAAATTCCAGTGGTAGGATTTAGATACCAAAATGTATACGGCCCTGGTCAATCTCTAAAAAACCCTTACACTGGAATATTATCAATTTTCTCAACTTTAATGTTAAATGATAAGGATATTAATATTTTTGAGGATGGTGAAGAAAGTAGAGATTTTGTTTATATAGATGATGTTGTCCAAGCTACAATTTTAGGATTGGAAAAAGAAGAAGGAAATAATCTGGTTTTTAATGTTGGTTCTGGAGTGACAACTACTGTAAATAATCTAACAAAAATATTGCTTAAAAAATATAATAGTAATAGTAAATGTAAAGTTTCTGGCAACTATAGAATTGGTGATATTAGACATAATTTTGCTGACATAAGTTTAGCTAAAAATAAACTGGGATATTCACCAAAATTTAGTTTTAACAAAGGGGTTGAAAATTTCACTAATTGGGTAATGCAACAAAATATTATAACATCATCTGATTATGAAAAATCAATAACTGAAATGAAAGAAAGAAATTTATTTAAATAATTATTGTTTGAACTTCAAAAATAAAAACATATTATTCAAATTTACTTTACTTTCGTTGATCTTCATTAGCGGTGGTATTCAGGTATTTAGTATTGCTTTTTCAACATTAATACCAACCCTTCTCTTACTTATCTTATATCTTAAAAATAAAATATATAAGATACATAGAGCTATAATTCCGGTGATTTATTTTTCTTTTATCTATTTACTTTATGCTGTAATTATTGCTAATGATATGGAAGATATTCAGTTTGTTTTCTTTAGATCAGTTAGATTTATTATGGCTACATTATTATTGAATTTCATTTATCTAAAGAAAATAAATTTTATTGATGAGCTACATTCAGTTCTTTATTGGATTACAATACATGGCCTTATTAATTTTGTAGTTGTTATTTTGTTTTTTCAGTATTTAACTAAAATACCTGAAACAAATACGTATTCTTTTTTATTATTTTTCGGAACTGAAAATCTCGGCCATTTATTTAGTCGTAGCCAAGGAATTTTCTGGGAGCCGGGAGTTTTGCAAGTTTATCTAAATATTTTTTTATTTATAAATTTATTTCTTGCAAAAAAAGTGAATATTCGTTTGGTAACAATAATATTAATTTCTGTTTTTCTAACATTATCAACGACTGGAATAGTTGTGTCTTTTTTATTAATATCCTATTACTACTTAATTTTAATAAAGTTCAAACTTAAAAATATACTGTTAGCTATTTTATTTCTACCCTTAATTATAGTATTATTAAATTTAACGATTAACCAGGCTGAAGAAAAAATATCAGGTGAAAAAAGTGGATCATTTTTAGCTAGAAATTATGATACCCTTACTGGATTTAACCTCGCTATAAATAACCCATGGGGAATTGGTTTTAGTACCATAAAATATCAAGAAGTTGCTAGAAAAGATTTATTTAATTTAATTCCCGGACTTGAAACAGATCGGGCGAACACCAATTCAATTGCTACACTTTTTTACTCAACAGGGATTTTGTGGGGGTTTATTATTCTATATTTTATGTATAAACAGAGTTTATTTATGAAACATAAAACATTATTTTATGTTTCAATGTTTCTGTTTCTCTTTACAGAGCCCCTGTTATATACCCCTTTCTTTATTTTAATACTCCTTTCGGGAACGGTCTCTTCAAAAAAACAATTAAGATGTTAAAGAATAAAAAGATACTATTTATTGGATTAGATTACCACAACTACACAAGTGAAATGATTTCTGTTTTAAGAGATAATAATTTTGATGTTACCTATTATTCACTTAAGCCCCGGAAATTGAAACATAAAATTATTCAAACCCTGCATGAAAAAACATACAATTCATTCGTTGATTCTTATCATAAGGGGATACTAGAAAAGGAAAAAAATAATTCATATGATTATGTTTTTTTTCTACAAGTTCATTTTATGAAAATAGATATTTTTTTAAAATTAAAAAAGAAACACACTAATTCCAAATTCATTTTATATAATTGGGATGCAATCAAAACACATGATTATAGTCCTTACATTAATCACTTTAACGAAGTTTACACATTTGACCCAGCTGATGCGAAAGATCTTAATGTTAATTACCTACCACTATTTTGTGTTTCCAAATTTCAGAATTTAAGAAAGATAGTACAAAATTTAAATTCCGTCTATTTTGTTGGAAATATTGTGTCAATTGAAAGGTATAGGTCAATTCAAGATTTTAAAAAGTTGTGTGCTGCAAACGATATAAGCTTTTCGTATTTTATGAAATGTAGTCCTGTTATTTTTTTAAAACTCTTATTAAATGGGTTCTTGCCTTTTGATGTTCGTTTTTTTAATATTTCAAATAAAAAATTTATTTACTTAGTTAGTAATTCTAATACGGTTTTTGATTTCTCAAACCACATTCAGATGGGTCACACCATGAGATTTATAGAAAATTTATGCGCTGGTAAAAAAATTATAACTAATAGTAAAAATTCAATTAATGAGGATTATTATTCTGATAACCGGATTCTATATATTGAAAAAATAGATTCAAAAAAAATATTAGATTTTATTCGTACTCCTCTACAAAATGAAGACAAAGACTTCTCAGAATTTTATGTTCAAAATTTTCTTCAAAAACTTTTTAATTAAGATATATGGGTAACTGTTTATTAATTTTTCCGCAAAGCTTTTATTCATTCTCAAATTACATCAAAAATCACTTAACATCTATTGGTTATGATGTTGAAACAATTAATGATGAATTTCCCGACAATACACTTGGGAAAATTATGGGAACATTACAAATGTCGATTCATACTTCCATCAGTGAAAAAGTAATTACTGAAAAATATGTTAATGGTAAAACTTATGATTTAATATTAATCTTTAAAGGGAGAGGGATGTCAAAATCTTTAATTGAGAAGTTTAAGTTAATTTCGCCTAAAGTAATAGCTTATAATTTTGATTCCTTTAGTTATTTTAAAAACGCAAAATCTTGGTACAAAAGTGTAAATAGTTACTACACATTCGATTACAAGGACGCTAAAGACTTCTGCTTACCAATTATTGAGCTGTTTTCGTCTTTACCGTTATCAACGAATAAGAAAGAAATTAAATATTCTGTTTCAGCAATTGTAAGGAACCATTCAAATCGTATTAAGTTTATTGATAACGTTTTAGTAGGTTTAAACGAAAAAAGTACATTCGTTTATATTTATGAAAAAAATATTATTTCTTTTGCAGTAAATTTTTTCAAAAACCCTGTTCTGTATATTAAATATAGAAAAATGATACATTTCAAAACCCTTTCTTATGATGAATATATTAATGTTTTAAATCAATCAGATTTTACTATCGATTACGCTCATCCAAAGCAAACAGGAATTACAATCCGTTGTTTCGAAGCGTCTAGTTGTCGAACAAAAACAATAACTAACAACGCTTTTGTCTTGAATAATTCAAATTTTAATTCAACAAACACTATTGTATTTAATCAACATACTAATATGGATGATTTCAAAAATAACTATAAGAGAATTAAAAATATATTACCAAAGTTATATAATAGATCTATAGGTGATTTTATGACTGAACTACTAAAATAAATAACTATGAAAAGAGTTTTAATTTACGGATTTGGAAGAATGGGTTTAACCCATTTTGCTATACTTAACGGTTTAAATTCTGATCTGGATTTCTCGGTGATTGAACCAAACAAAATACTAAGGAAGATTATGAAGAAAAACATTAATGCAAAGTTTTATTCAGACGATTCATCTTTAAACGATGCCTTTGATATTACTTTAATTACTACACCTCCATCTATACACCTTCAACTTCTCGAAAAGAGTGTAAAGAGAGGTGATAAAAAAATATTTGTTGAGAAACCTTTTGGAGGTTATACAAATACTATGCTGAATCATATTTCAGAATCCAATGATATCTATATAGGTTATGTGCTTCGTTTTAATCCTTGTATTCAATGGGTTAAAGCTAATGTTAATCCTCGAGATATTAAATCTATTCACGGCCAATATCTCAGTAACACCATTGAGAAAAAACCATCAGGTTGGCGCAACGGATCTTTTTCTGGTGTTTTAAATGAAATGGGTTCACATGTTATTGATGTAATTCAATACATAGTTGGCAATGATCAAATGGACGTTCTGAGTTCCAAAAAAGAATCTATAATATCTGATATTGACGATATTGTTGAGGCAACATTAAAAACAAAAAGTGATATTTCTATTTCACTGTATTTTAATTGGGTAAAAAAAGAAGTAAGAAAACCCGTTTTTGGGATAGAAGTAGAAATGAAAGATGGATCCAAATATTCTATAGACCAACAGCAAATAAATAAATATAGTAGTAATGGAGGTTTCATAGAAAAAGTGGCGGTCACTGATCTAGCCATAGCAGTTCCCTTTTATCTAAGAGGTGTAGACTTTACTGATCAAATGTTAGATTTACTTGGAGAGCAGAAAATAATGGCAAGCGTAAATGACGCCTTATCGGTTAATACATTAATGGAAAAAATTTTAAATAATGAAAATAATTCTAGGAGATAATCAGTTTTTTGGCATCAATCATTTCGATCTTGAAAAAGGAGCGACAACGAAGTTAAAATTTGATACAACAAAAAAGATTGAGGCATTCATCAATGACTCTTTATCTATCGGCATGGATGGTTTTATGATAAACTCTAACGAGCAAGGTTATGAAATTGTAAATGCTAGTAAGTTTGATAGTGCTAAAGAAATACATTATAGCATTCCTTATCCCCATAAGTATGCCAGTATGGTAAATGAAACTGGAATGTTGAGTTTATTTGAGCATATTATCAAAAACACTTCTTTTATTAAAAACCTCCTTGGAGGTATAAAATTAGTGGCCACACAAAACCTAAAAAGTATAACACCCCTTGCCTTAAATCTAGAAGTGCCTAAAAATCTAAAAAAAGGAAGTTATATTTATATGCAGAATATCATCACCGATTTATTGTTAGGAATGGGGAGAGGCGATATACTTATTGAGTTCATTAAATCGGTAATTAATATGGGTTATAAGCCAGGGATTATTACATTAAACCCAATTATGTTCGATAAACTTTTAAAAAATGAACAAAAAGTAAATTGGTTAAAAGATTTGGTTGTTTGTTTTAATATAAATAAAGAAGGTTTTAATGTTTTTCCCTCCTTAAACACTGTTGAAAATTTTATAGAATCTAGGCCTAAATATCAATTAATGGGAATGAGTATTTTTGCAAGTGGGGCAGCTAATATTCCTCATTCAATTGATTATATAAATAAGCTTAAATTAGATTATGTTGTTTTTGGAAGTTCACGATTAGAAAATATAAAATCAAATTTTGAATTATTTAATAATAAAAAATAAAAAATGAAAGGAATTATTTTAGCAGGAGGAAGTGGAACAAGATTGTACCCTATTACAAAAGGGGTTTCTAAACAATTATTACCGGTGTATGACAAACCGATGATTTACTATCCGCTATCAGTGTTGATGTTAGCTGGGATTTAAGAGATTTTAATCATATCCACTCCTGAAGATTTGCCGAATTTTGAAAAATTATTAGGTGATGGTTCTAAAATAGGCCTACAGTTGTCTTACAAAGAACAACCAAGTCCAGATGGTTTAGCGCAGGCTTTTATTATTGGTGAAGAATTTATAGGAAGTGATGATGTGTGTTTGGTGCTCGGCGATAATATCTTTTACGGATATGGTTTTACTGGAATGTTGCAAAATGCTATAAAAAATGTATCAAAAGGAAAATCAACTGTTTTTGGCTATTATGTAAATGATCCTGAGCGTTATGGTGTTGCTGAATTTAATTCAGACGGAATTGTAACTTCCATCGAAGACAAACCTGAATACCCAGCGTCCAATTATGCAGTGGTGGGCTTGTGTTTTTATACAAACAATGTAGTTCAAATTGCTAAAAATGTTGCTCCTTGTCATAGAGGAGAATTGGAAATTACCTCAGTGAATCAAGAATATTTAAAACAAAAAAACTTAATGGTAGAAATACTAGGAAGGGGGTTTGCATGGTTAGATACTGGTACTCATGACTCCTTAATGGAAGCAGGTCAGTTTATTGAAACCATTGAAAAACGTCAAGGATTAAAAGTAGCTTGCCAAGAAGAAATTGCTTTTAGAATGAATTACATTGATGCAGCACAAGTAAAGAAGTTAGCGGAACCTTTGAAAAAAAATGGCTATGGTCAATATTTATTAAATATAATTAAAGAATAATGAAGTTTATAGAAACAAAAATATCGGATGTAATTATTATTGAGCCCACAGTATTTGGAGATAATAGAGGGTATTTTTTAAAATCCTACAACAAAAAGAAGTTTGAAGAAGTTGTTGGTAAAACCTCTTTTATTCAAGACAACGAGTCGAAATCATCTAAGGGAGTATTGCGTGGTCTTCACTTTTAAAAACCGCCTTTTGAGCAAGCTAAACTAGTAAGATGTATTTAAGGAGAAGTTCTTGAAGTTGCTGTAGATATTAGAAAAAACTCAAAAACTTATGGAAAGCATGTTGCAGTGCTATTGTCAGGAGAAAATAAACGACAATTATTTGTGCCTAGAGGTTTTGCACACGGTTTTTTGGTTTTGAGTGACAGCGCTACTTTTGCCTATAAGGTAGACAATACCTATGCGCCAGGGTTTGATGCAGGTATTCGATGGAACGACAAAGAGTTAAACATTCAATGGGATTTGGAAGATAATGAAGTTCTAGTTTCTGCAAAAGATGCTGAACTTCCTTTTTTTTTAGAATTTCAATCTCCTTTTACAAACTAAAAATATGAGAGTATTAATTACCGGATCGAACGGACAACTAAAATCAGAAATTAAAGAGTTAGCAGCTAATTACAAAAAGTTAGACTTTGTTTTTAAAGATCTTCCTGAGTTGGATATCTGTAATTTTGAAGCATTACAGTCTTTTATTATTGATTATAACATAAATATTGTTATTAATTGTGCAGCTTATACGGCAGTCGATAAAGCAGAGGAGGATGCAGAAATTGCAGAAAAAGTGAATTCAAATGGAGTTTTAAATCTTGTCAATGCTCTAGAAACAATAGATGGAAAGTTGATTCATATCTCTACTGATTATGTATTTGATGGTAATCATTTTTCACCATATAAAGAATCAGATCCAGTGAGCCCAATTGGAGTATATGGAGAAACTAAAAGAGCTGGAGAACTTGCAGCTCTCAATAGTGCTATTGATGCTATTGTCATTAGAACTTCATGGTTGTATTCTTCTTATGGAAATAATTTTGTGAAAACAATGTTGCGTCTTGGTAACGAGAAAGAAAATTTGGGAGTTATTTTTGATCAAGTGGGAACACCTACCTGCGCAAGAGATTTGGCTAAAACCTGTTTAGAGATCCTTACTGCGGTGAATTCAGCAAAGATCAGTAATAATGGAAACCTATATCATTACTCTAATGAAGGTGTAGCTTCTTGGTATGACTTTGCTATTTCGATTATGGAACTTGGAGGACAGAATTGTAAAGTGAATTCGATACAAACCAAAGACTATCTTACCTTGGCAAAAAGACCTCAATATTCAGTATTGAATAAATCTAAAATAAAAACAGATTTTAAAATTGAAATTCCTTATTGGAGAGATTCCTTAAAGGATTGTATAGAAAAAATAAAAAATTAATCCATGAAAAATATATTAGTAACTGGAGGCGCTGGTTTTATAGGTTCTCACTTGGTAAGATTATTAGTAAATAAATATCCAGAATACCATATTATAAATATGGATGTATTGACCTACGCGGGTAATTTAGATAATTTAAAAGACATAGAAACCAAAGAAAATTACACTTTTATAAAGTGTAATATTTGCGATATTGAAAATGTGAAAAAGGTTTTCATAGATTATAAGATTGATTCGGTCATTCACTTAGCGGCAGAATCACATGTAGATCGTTCTATTGAAGATCCATTTTCTTTCGCACAGACCAATGTGATGGGAACTCTTAGTTTATTACAAGCAGCAAAAGCATATTGGGATACTGACTTTACAAATAAGTTATTTTATCATGTTTCAACAGACGAAGTGTATGGTTCATTGGGTGAAGAAGGATTCTTTACAGAAACGACGAGCTATGATCCTCACTCCCCGTATTCTGCATCCAAAGCATCTTCAGATCATTTTGTAAGAGCTTTTTCGGATACCTACGGATTGCCTGTTGTAATTTCTAATTGTTCTAATAACTACGGTTCGTATCAGTTTCCAGAAAAACTAATTCCGCTATTTATTAATAACATAGTAAATAATAAACCGCTACCTGTTTATGGAAAAGGAGAAAATGTTCGAGATTGGTTGTTTGTAAATGATCACGCAAGAGCTATTGATGTTATTTTTCATAAAGGGAAATTAGGAGACACATATAACATCGGAGGATTCAATGAATGGAAAAACATAGATTTAATCAAAGTAATGATTAAAACCGTAGATAGATTGCTCGGAAGAGAAGATGGAACCTCTGAAAAATTAATTACCTATGTAACTGATAGGGCTGGCCATGATCTTAGATATGCTATTGATTCTAATAAATTAAAAAACGAATTAGGCTGGGAACCTTCTTTGCAATTTGAAGAGGGAGTCGAAAAAACAGTTGCTTGGTATTTAGATAATAGTGAATGGTTAGAAAATATAACTTCTGGTGACTACAAAGAATATTATAAAAAAAAATATAACAATAAATGATTCAGTCCAGTAGTTGATTATTAAAGAAGTAAACTTTTTTAACTAAATTTGAATGAGAATTTAATTTTAATACACATGCCATTCGATCCAAATTCAGCAAAGAAAGCAGGGAAAAAATCTAAAAGAGGTCCGGTAAAAAAAGAAGGACCTTCCATCAAAGAAAAGATGGAAATGCTTTATGAAAAAGTGTTGGATGATCTACTCGTAAACCAAGAAAAACTGACCAAAACAGAAAGAGTAAAACTCTTCGTAACCCTTTCTAATTATATTTTTCCAAAAACTAAATCTGTTCGAGACAGATTTACCCTGGAAAATTTATGGTGATTGGAAAAGGTAAAAATAAAAAATCGATGGCTTACGCGGGTAATATAGTGGTCTTTATAAAAGCTACTTTAGAAAGTACTCAAAAGGGTTATCCTATTTTTAATTATGCTGATAAACCAGATTTTTCAATGACAGAACTTACATTATTAATTGAAAATAAAATGAAAATTAAATCGTCTAAAATCAAAAGACCATATTATATAGGAATGGCATAAGGTTATATAATTGATTTACTTTCATTTTTAACAGTAAAGAAATTTTCTATTTCATCTGTTCGGGTTAAGAAATTTTGCGCAACTACACAATTTGATGCATCCAAGGTTCAAAAGATTTTTAATACTCCATTTAGATTGGAGGAAGGGCTAAATAGAACTTTAGAGCACGAGTTTTTAAATAGAAAGCAAGTCGATGTTTGATTTTATACAGAGTAAAAGAAAAAAAATATTAGAAACAGGATGCTTAGGTTTTATCGATTCTCATGGGGTTGCAGAACTCCAAAATGATCGTTTTGTTAAACATATATTTATTTATATAAGTGACGCTTTAACCTCTTTTTTTGCCTGGAACATTTCTAAAAATAGATTTAATAATAGCAACAAGTCCACAATTTTGCACTGTAATATCAGGTAAGATATTTTTTTTAAAAACAAGTGCTTCGTTTAGCGAAGGTTAGGTATTTATGTCCAAATTCAATTGCCTCTATTGATTTTATTAATAAAAGTTCAAAATCGCTTAAGTTCCTTAATTATATAGAACATTATTTAAATCTTAGTGCTTCAAGATAACAGTTGTGACTAATAGTTTTAAGAGTTATATACGAACAGAACATGGCATTAAATATGAAAAAATAGTAGTATTTAAAAATGGAATTTTAAAAAAGAGATCGAGAAAAAGTGATTGTTTTTTTTTAAAAATAGGGATAGAAAATAAAATTGTTATTTCTTATTTGAGTATTCATGGATTTGCACACGGATTAAGGTTTGTTTTAGAAAGTATTTCAAAAACATCAAATTCAGGACTTCATTTTTTATTTATCAGAGTCGGTGCTGAGAAATAAAATTTATTGAAATATTCAAAAACTTGTAAACCAATTAATTTCACTTTTCTAGATAGTGTAACAAAATTTCGCTCAACATAAGACAGGTGCTTAATTTAGATGTTATGAAGTTGGATGGCTATTTGGTTTCTCAGGATAAAACAATCAATTTCCCAATTTTAGGGACTTTATCCGTGGATGGTAAAACTACAAAAGCTTTTGAAAAAGAATTACAAAATCGACCTAATATTCCGATTTTTGGTATAGTTATCAATGGGTTAATTACTGTACCTATTTCGGGGTATGGATATAAATATTGTTGCACCTGTAAGTATAATTAGGGCTATGGTGTTAATGAAAAAAGTTAGTTTTTTTAAATTTAGGTTATAAAAAAAAGAAACCACTCCACAGGGTGGTTTTTTTGTTGTAAAAAAAATAATTATCCTAGTGCACTAATCAAAAAAAATGTCTTTGATTTTTTAGCTATTAAAAAAAAAATATGTTTAGCCTCAAATTATTGTCTGCAAATAGATGCCATCCTTGGCATTGCGATAATTCTCCTGATGAAACTAATCACATTGTTAGGAAAGTTAACTAGTAGAATCAGATAAAAATCAGTTTTACTTAGGGTAGATATGGATTTTATCGAGTTTATTTCCCTGCTTTTTCCATGCTTATTTATGCATACTTTTATCACATTACAAAGTGATATTTAGGCTACAAATTAAGTCATGCTATATGATGTTATGTTCGTATTTATAACAGATATATTTCTCAAAAGCTTTGGTTAAATTAGACTTTTGTTAAGGTACAATTTCGCTGCTTTGCTCTTTGGGAGTTCATCACCTTTGATCTGCAATTGTATGGAGAATTTGTGTGGAAAATGTCATGTCTAGTTTACTAATTAATCGTCATGGTTATATTACTCTCATGATAGTGTAGTTTATCCCAAAAAGATATAAAGCGGAACTGGAATAGAAAGAGCTTTTCTAAGTCTAAAATTCATGGAGTTGAAAGGCCCTAATAGCCTCCCATTTGAGTCCTTGTTTTAGAAAATTAAGGGACTGAAGAAACTCCAAGTGGGCCACATGATGCGCATCAGTCGCTATCAAGTCATACAAACCTTCATGTAAAAATTTTTCTGCTCTTTGCTTTACCTGAGGACCGTAATGCCCTAACAGCGATAAGGCGTTTAATTGAAAATAAAACCCCTTATTTTTTAATTCTTTATATGCGGAAATGTCTTTAATCATTTGATAACGCTGTGGATGCGCCAAAATAGGTTTTATATCCTTTTGAGTGATTTGAAAACAAGCCTCCTCAATCATAGTGGTTTGTCCAAAAAAATGGTTTTTTAATAGAATGAATACTGCATTTAAAAGTAACTCAGGGATACCCGATTCCAGATTTTTTATAAATATTTCATTTACCATATATTCGGCGGCATAGGAGGAAACAACGATACCTCCTTCTCTTGTGCAGTGCTGAGATAATTACTCATAAGCTTTTCAAACCGTTTCGGGAGTATTTGGGTACAATTCTTGGTAAACATGAGGTGTCGGAATCACGCTTTTAAACGCAATTTTTTGGTGAATCTCTTACCTTTTCGTCGACATACTCAAATTCTTACTACCATCATCTATTCCAGGAAGCAGGCGGTTGTGCATATCGCAAAGTTCTTCAAATAATGGTTTTTGATGTTTTTTTAAAAATTGAAATAATGGTAAATAATTTCAATTTTTGAGATATTCAAAAAAATACAATTTGTTTACGCTATAATTTTGTCAATACCAACTATATTAATTAATGCCTCTTCTTTTTGAGAATAACTTTGGCTTTTCAAGACCATTTTCCTTATCGAATGATTTGTTTAAGATTAACATATTTTGATACAATTATACAATAGAAGTTTTCATATAAACGTTGTTTTCTCTTTAAGAGATATAGCATTTTACATTTCTCTTATTGACAAATTTTCTAATACATCTTTAGCATAATTTTCATTTTTAGATGGGCAATCAAGATACATCAATTAGAATGTTTTAAAGCGTTACATGTTGTTTTGTTAAATTTTGGTTAGTCGTTTTAAAAGAAACACACTATAACAGGTAATGGTGCCTTAATTTATTGATATAAAGTATACGCTATTGCGAGCTGATATATTTGGAAAACTTTAAACTCTTTGTTTTTAATTCGTGCAACTAATGCTGTATTTTCTTTAAAATATGCTGAAGCCCACTCTCTGAATTTTGAATTTGTTGTGCTAGACAAACTCAGTAAAGTAGGTGCTTCTTCATTTGGTCTTTTAAGGAGATAACTTGTGCCAAAAATTATATTTCTTCCCTCGTAGCTGTGAGTTTCTAGTACACCTTTTTGCTTGTTTACATAATAAGATTGGGTGCTAATGTAAGCCTTAATTAAAGGGTGACTAAAAGTTACCAAAGACCATTCATTTTGAAAAGAAGAGCCAATTCTTTGTTTTTTAAATGCCTTCGGTGTTATTCCTATTTTATTTCTCTCAAAAAGATATTTGTTGCCATTGTATAGGGTATATAAAACTTGATAGATAGTGTTACTGCTTATCAGAGTAGTGATTTTACTTCCCTCTTTTTTTATTTTTATATTGTTTATAAGGCCTTTGTTTGTTGGCAAAGTAGCTTTGCCTTCCATAATTTCTCCGTCTATTAATAATAATTTTGCAGCATAATATTCTTGGGCTTGTATTTGAATAGTTAGAAGGAAGCCTAATAAAAATAAAGTATTTTTCATAAACAGTTGAGGTAAAAAAATACGAATACAGCTTTAGAAAGTAAAAACTTTTTTTTTGTAAAACGTAAGCAATTTAATTTTTTTCTAGTAAATTTTTAATTTAATCGAGCATTTCATTGTTTTGCATTATTTCCTTAATTAAATCTGCTGTAAAGATACATTAAATAGACTTTTTTTAAATTTTCCATAGCGTTTTGTTCCATTGTGCTTAAAGTATTTGTTTCGTTGCACTGGCTCACTTTAAATGAGTAAAAGAAAACGAACTAGCGTCAAACTCGAAATATTTAAATTTAATAACTTAGGATACACATCTTAATGTGTGATTTATGTAGGCTCTTTATTTTTCGAAAACCAAAAATTCTTATGTTTATCATGTGTTTGGAAAGGAAAGGCAGATGAAGATATTTTAAGTCTCAATTTGCGAAGGGAAATTAAATTGCGGTCTTTGGCGGGATTAGGAGTTAGGTGTCAAATTCTGAACAATAAAAAGTATTGGCTAAAATTTTCGATTTCTAGTGAATTTGAGCAGACAAAATTTGCTAAAACTAAGTTTAATCTTTCTGAGTATAATGGCAGTCAATCAATCAATACATTTCGCAGCACTTTTTGGGTAAATGTAGCTTATATATTGTTCGAGAAAAAAGTAATTGTAAATCATAAACTTTATTTTTAGCCTTCTCTTAGGCACAGTAATAATTTTCGATAGCAAGCAGATATTGGTTTAGAATTGCCAATCTAGAAGTTTTTAAAATTTAAAATAAACGATCTACATCCATTCGAAAGTATCATTATAAAAAATCAAAAGCAAGTAGATGGTGTGTTGCCTTTTAGCTTTGCTCTTAAAAGCTATTTATGAAATAAACACAGCTGACTTCACGATGTTTTTGGGAAATTTTAAAATATAAAGCATTTTATAGTACTTTTTTTTAATTGATAATTAGGTGATTAACTACCTGTAGATAACTGATTTTGTTAGTGTTAGTTATCATTAAAAAAATCATTTTAGAGTAGGTGCTATTAAAAACTTAGGAGGTTGTGATAAAGGAGATTGGTGGAGTTTACGAAAAGGATTTGATGTGACTTTAAATGAGTATCATACCTATTCTGTAGAATGGGAGGACAGCTATCTGGTCTATAGGGTTGACGATAAATAAATATACCGAAATATTGGAGAGGGTGATAAATACCCTGAAAAGATATTTGCGATTTTAAATTTTGCCAAAATTACGGATGCTCCAATGATTGGCGAATGGGTTCTGGAAGTCGATTGGGTAAAACATCAATTTAGAAAATAATTTGATTAATCTGATTAAAATATTATATTTGAGAAATTAACTATCACGCATTCCTAATTTTATAAACATGTCCTTAAAAAATTGCAGACTACTATTTTTGTTAGTCTTAATTGCATCTTGTTCAGATTCAAAAGTTAAAGAAATACCGGAAACTATTTCTAATTTTAAAGTAGAAAATTATAATAATAAAACGCTTCAAGTATACACAACAGCAAAAGATACTGAGTTAAGATTAACAAAAACAAACGAACAAAGGTTTAAAAATAAGGTACAACCTTTAGAAACTGAAATTGCAGTTTTCGTGAATCCAAAAAAAACTTTTCAAAAGTATTTAGGCATTGGTGGCGCTATTACAGATGCTTCTGCTGAGGTTTTTACTAGTTTAAATGATGTGCAACAAGAAAGACTATTGCAATCATTATATGGTAAAGACGGTATTGGTTATAATATTATTAGAACAAGTATCCATAGTAGTGATTTCGGTTTAGGAAGCCATACGTATATTGATGAAGGGGATGCTGATTTAAAGACCTTTTCAATTGAAAAAGATAAAGAAAAAAGAATTCCTTTTATAAAAAGAGCAATTGAATTAATTAAGGATGATGTCGTTTTTTACGCAAGTCCATGGAGTCCACCTGCTTTTATGAAAACGAATAATAATATGCTAGGAGGAGGGAAGTTGCGTCCAGAATTTAGACAATCTTGGGCAGATTATTATGTAAAATTTATTAAAGCGTATGAAAAAGAAGGAATTCCAGTTTGGGGATTAACAATTCAAAATGAACCAATGGCAGTTCAAAGATGGGAATCTTGTA
>Ga0209712_10000548_pt1 | contig 33279 bp, 26 predicted proteins | sample ArcOceMetagenome_FD_187443 | JGI IMG/M metagenome (GOLD analysis project Ga0209712, IMG submission 187443) | Marine eukaryotic phytoplankton communities from Arctic Ocean - Arctic Ocean - Greenland ARC118M Metagenome (SPAdes) (version 2) | ecosystem: Environmental > Aquatic > Marine > Oceanic...
TATTACTCTGCACTTTTGTCTCTATCATCATGCTACAGCATGCCTGGACGCACTTTTCTTCACCTTTACTATTTGACTCATCTGGTTTAAACAGATTGCTACAAGATACCGGTATAAACCAACTTTTGGGTACGCAGATACAATTTAGAACCGCCTATATTTATTTAGCCATGAGTGTTTTTCTCACGCTTATTTTAATGGTTTCTTTAGAGTTGGTTATGCGTCAATTTGCCAGACTTATATGGGGAAATGAAAGTTTTCCCTCACCAAAACTTCCGAATGTAATGGCGGTAAATTCGTGATCTTAGCTTGGTTCTTACCCTTGTTTCTTGTATTTTTGATGATCGGAGTTCCGGTATATTTCGCTATGCTTGCCGCTCCCGGTTTCATGTTATATCTCAACGGGCAAGAGCGAGACATTGCACTGATGTATCGCAATGTTTTTAACGGCATCGATAATGGTGTATTGCTGGCTATTCCTTTTTTCATGCTCGCTGGGGAGTTAATGAACAAAGCTGGCATAACAGAACGTTTAGTTGCGTTTTCTCAGACCATCATTGGCTCCGTAAGAGGCGGACTTGCACAAGTAAACATTCTATCTTCAATGCTTTTTGCAGGCATGTCAGGCTCAGCGGTGGCCGATACTTCTGCGTTGGGCTCTATGCTAATTCCCGCGATGGAAAAACAAGGTTACACCCGAAAGTTTGCTGCCGCGATTACGGCTGCATCGTCAGTTATTGGCCCCATAATCCCCCCTTCAGGCATTATGATCATCTATGCTTATGTGATGGAAGTTTCAGTTGCGGCTTTATTTGCTGGAGGCATTATTCCTGGAATTCTGGTGGGCATGGGTTTGATGATCATGACAAGGTTGATGGCTAATAAATATGAATTCCCTCCGGCAAAACGTTTTGTCATTGAAGGAGTGCGCATTTCCACTGCTGAAAATTTTTCCGCCCGTGTTATTGCCCGATTAATGCTCGCAACTGTTTTATATCCTTTAGCAATAAATTTAATAAATATTGAAATAGAGGATCATTTCAATAATGTTTTATTTCACTTTTTTTGTGCCTTGATAATCACAGAAATTCTCTTTCAAATTCAAAGACGCTTAGTATCGAATGAATTTAGGGTCGTGGCAAAACGTGCAGTACTACCTTTATTAACACCGGTTATTATTTTGGGTGGTATTTTAGGTGGCGTAGCAACCCCTACAGAGGCCTCTGCTCTTGCTGTTGCCTATACGGCATTGCTTGGTTTAATCATTTTACGCTCCATAAAATTAAAAGACCTTGGGCCCATTCTGGTGAAGTCTGCCATAACGTCATCCGTGGTTTTATTGTTGGTTGGCGCAGCCATGGCATTTAAAACGGTTGTGAGCCTTTCTCATATTGCAGAAGATTTAGCTACATACATACTGGCTTTAACCAACAACCCCCTTCTGTTACTACTGTTGATCAACCTTTTATTATTTGTTGTGGGTATGTTTTTGGATGCAGGGCCAGCAATTATAATATTAGGGCCTATTTTGGCGCCCATATTTATTGATTTAGGTATTCACCCTGTTCATTTCGCTATGATCATGTCGGTTAATTTAACCGTTGGACTAGCCACCCCACCGATGGGCTTAGTCCTGTTTGTAGCCTCGTCTGTCTCTGGCGTGAAAGTAGAAACAATATCAAAGGCAATATTGCCTTTTTTAGCGGTAGAAATTTTTGTTATCTTTCTCATAACCTATTTCCCTATCATTTCACTGGGTATTCCTTCGTGGTTAGGGTTTGTTAAAGATGTCGATTTAATAGGGCCAATAGCTGGTTTGTTCTTCTAATCGAATTAAGGAGTTTATGCATTTTCCACATACTTCAAGGGTATCTTTTGAAGGGGAAAAGTTAGAAACTGACGAACGTTAAAAATTCGTCAACAATAAAAAAAGGGCATAAGCCCAATTTACTGAGGAGTTCATATGAATACTTTTATTAAAACTTTGGGAGTGACTGCTTTCACAGTTGGTTTGATGGCAGGAAGTACAGTCACTGCGTATGCTGCAGACTATACGATACGAGCAACTGCCAACTCTAACGAAAATGACGAAGATTATGATGGCCTTGTGGTTTTCAAAAACTTTGTGGAAGCCGCTTCAAACGGTGAAATTGCTGTAGAATTATTTATTGGCACACAACTTTGCTCAAAAGGCGCTGAGTGTCTACAAGGCGTAGCCGATGGCTCAATTGATGTTTACATTTCAACATCTGGTGGCGCTGCAGGTGCATTTCCATACGTTCAGGTGCTAGATTTACCCTATCTTATGGCAAGTGATCGGGTTGCAGAAAACGTCTTATCTGGCGATTTTACACGTACTATGCGTGATATGGCCCTTAAAGATTCTGCTGATAAAATTCGTTTGATGACCATTGGCAACACTGGTGGATGGCGTAACTTTGCAAATACAAAACGAAGAGTTCAAAACCCAGATGATATGGCGGGCCTTAAGATTCGTACCGTGGTTGCCGATCTACCCCAAGAATTAGTTAAAGCGCTGGGTGCGTCACCTACCCCAATACCCTGGCCTGAGCTATTCACATCATTCCAAACGGGTGTTGTTGAAGGTTCTAAAAATGGCATTACAGACATTATGGGAATGAAATTCCCTGACGCTGGCCTTAAATATGTCACCCTTGATGGTCATGCATATATGGGAGCTCTTTGGTGGATGAACAACGAAAAGTTCTTGTCTATGCCTATTGAACTTCGTCAGGTTGTTGTGGATGGTTTTGCCGCTCTTCAACAGGCTACATTTGCTTCACCAAAACGCAAATCTATTAAAGCTTATGAAGATTTTGTTGCTGAAGGTGGCGATTTATATGTGCCAACCCCTGCTGAAAAAGCTGCATTTAAAGAAGCTGCTACTCCAGTTTACGAATGGTTCCAAACCAATGTTAACGGTGGGCCAGCAATCTTTAACGCTTTAACAAGCGCGGTTTCTAAAGCAGAAACAGAAATTGCTGCAGGTAATGCAAAAGACTTAAATTAAAAACCAAGTCAGGGCCGTTCAATACACTTGAACGGCCCTATTTATTGTCTATTGATACGCACCATTTTTAGCTTATCTAAATGGATAAAGCCAAACCCTATAATCATCAATTAATATATGAGCTTTTTCAATTTGTGCTGGGGTCATTTTTTTCACAACCTCTTCTTGGCTTATGGCCGCATCTGGATCGCCACCGATGGCAGAAAGAACATACCACATATAGGCTCTGACAAGGTCGGGCTTTTCAACACCCCTGCCTACTTCATAATACCATCCAACACCACTTTGAGCCCCTGGATGCCCCTTCATCGACGAGCGCAAGTACCATTCAAACGCTCTTTGATCATCTTGGGGAACGCCCAACCCCATAGCGTACATTACCCCAATCAACTCTTCAGCATCGGCATTACCAGAGCGCGCAGCTGGCAAAAGTTCACTCATGGCCTCTTTAAAGCTTCCCTTTTCCATAAGGTCTCGTGCATGTTCAATCTCTGCAAAACACAATGCCGAAAACACCAACAACCCAAGCAACAAAAATTTACGCACAAGCTCTCTCTTTTTATAATGGTGCACTTAATATTTGGAATTTCTCAGTCTTATGCTTTGGATTTACCCAAACCCTTAGCCTTAGATGATTTCATCACTGTTGATGAAAGGCAAGCCAAACTTGGGCAGTTATTATTTTACGACAAGATTTTATCAGGTAACCAAAACATATCATGCGCCACATGTCATCATCATGATTTGGGTGGCAGCGATGGCTTATCCCTGGGCATAGGCGAGGGAGGCCATGGGGTTGGCACCCAAAGAACACCAGGCGTTGGAGCCGATAAGATAAAAAAACGCATTCCCAGAAATGCCCAAGCGCTTTGGAATCTAGGCGCCAAAGAATTTAAATTCATGTTCCATGATGGGCGACTTTCAAAATCAAATCTTTATGAAAATGGTTATAATTCTCCTGCAGAAGAATGGCTACCAAAAGGATTAACAAACCTACTTGCAGCCCAAGCTATGTTTCCCGTTACATCACAATTTGAAATGGCAGGAAATCCAAAAGAAAATCAAATTGCAGGTGCTACTCATGACCGAATTGACCACGTGTGGCCGATTATTTCTAAACGCGTGCGCAACATACCTGAATATGGTGAGATGTTTATAAACGCGTTTGATCATATTGAGAAAGTTACTGATGTGACTATGGTTGAAATTGCAGAGGCTTTGTCTGCCTTTATCAACTTTGAATGGCGCAGCTATGATGCACCATTTGATGAATTCATTGCTGGCAATAACAATGCTTTAACCTCTGCCCAAAAACGCGGATTAGGTCTATTTTATAATAAGGCCAACTGCGCATCCTGTCATGCGGGTCAGTTATTGACCGACCATGATTTTCATGCGCTGGCCCTGCCTCCATTTGGCCCAGGCCGCACAAGGCGGTTTGATCCTTCCGCTCGCGATGTTGGCCGCATGGCAGAAACTGACTTATTAGAAGATGCTTATCGGTTTAGAACCCCGAGTCTTAGGAACGTCACTCTTACTGCGCCTTATGGGCATAACGGGGCCTATGCCACGCTTGAAAGTATTGTAAGACACCATCTCTCGCCCTTAAAGTCATTGCAACAATGGGAACCTAAGCAAGCTCATTTACCTGATGTACCATGGTTAAGCCAAATAGATTATCTAGTTCATGATGACAAGCGAGAGATGGCAAGGGTAAAGTCACACATTGATATAAAGCCCATGACATTAACAGATAATGAAATTGACGATTTGCTTGCTTTTTTAACCGCGCTTGAAGGAAAAAGAGCGCATGAATTACCCTTGGGTCGCCCTTACAAGGTTCCTAGCAAGCTGCCTGTTGATTAAATTGTCTGAACGTTTTTTCAATCACCCGTTTATTCCACCCAGCCTGCCCGTTTAAAGGTAAGGGCCAGATGAAGTCAATGGTCGTTTAAGCAACGTTTATTACACTTTCTATCTGATGACGGCTAAAAGCTGTGAGCATCGCTTGTAATGCAGCTGCTGTGGTATCTTCTGCTTGCGCCACAGCATGGCACACAACTCCACTAACATGCATCTCAATACACGCAAGCGCCTGCGCATCAGTGCCTTTAGTCATGGCGTGCTGATCAAATTGTGTCACTTCAATGGCGCAATTGTATTGCTTACTGAGTACATCGCTCAAGGCTTCAAGTGCTCCTGCTCCAGAGCCTTCAAGTGCACCTTGGCTGAGATTGAAACAACCCTCAATAATAATACTATCATTACTAGTGACGGCATTTAATCGATAGTCTCGCAGCTGCCAATCTGGCTCAACGGCCACAAAATAAGTGTCATATAAGGCCTTAATTTGTTGTGGTGAAACCTCAACGCCAGAGGTTTCAGTGGCTTGCTGCACTATTTTACTCAGTATTGGGTGCATCCACTTAGGTAACTCAATGCCATAATCGCGCTCTAGCACCAAGGCCACTCCACCCTTTCCACTTTGACTATTGATACGCACCACGGCCTCATACTCACGGCCAATGTCCCGCGGGTCTATAGGCAGATAGGCCACATCCCAGTGAGATTTTTCGTGTTGCTTATGAAACGCCACAGACTTACGAATCGCATCTTGATGGCTGCCGGAAAAAGCGGTGTACACCAATTCGCCAGCCCAGGGGTGGCGCGGAGAAACGGCTATCTCAGTACAGCTCTCAACGACCTCAATAATTTCCAATACATTGCTTATGTCTAAGGTGGGATCAATGCCTTGAGAATATAGGTTCATGGCCATGGTAATGACGTCCATATTACCCGTGCGCTCACCATTGCCCATCAGAGTACCTTCAACCCGATCTGCACCTGCCAAAATGCCTAATTCAGCAGCAGCCACTGCACATCCACGGTCATTGTGGGTATGCAGGCTTATGGTCACCTGTTGACGATGCTGTAAATGGCGGCAGAAATACTCCACCTGGTCAGCAAATAAATTGGGGGTGGAAAGCTCTACAGTAGACGGCAAATTAATAATGAGTTCACGATCAATGCTAGGCAACCATTGTTCAATCACGGCATCACACACTTCCACTGCGTAGTCCATTTCAGTGCCAGTAAAACTTTCGGGCGAATACTCAAAGCTCCACTGTGTGTGGGGATAGTTATTGGCATACTCAAGCACCCATTTGGCCCCTTGCACGGCAATGGCTTTAATGCCCTCTTCTGGTAAGCCAAACACTTGTTCGCGTTGTACTGTAGACGTTGAGTTATACACATGCACTATGGCCCGTTTAACCCCATCTAAAGACTCATAGGTCTTTTTAATTAATTCTTCTCGGGCGGGAGTGAGTACTTGCAAGGTCACATCATCAGGCACCTTGTTTTGCTCAATCAACATGCGCACAAAATCAAAGTCTGTGGTCGATGCCGATGGAAAGCCCACCTCTATTTGCTTAAAACCCAACTTTACCAAGAGTTCAAACATGCGCAGCTTTTGCTCACTGTTCATGGGGTTAACCAAGGCCTGATTACCATCACGTAAATCCACACTGCACCACATAGGCGCTTGGGTGAGGGATTGGTTGGGCCAAGTGCGATCTGCTAAAGGCGTGGCTTTAAAAGGTTGGTATTTAAGGTGGTTAAAGGTGTGGTCAAACATAGAGACACTCTGGTTAAGTCATTTTAACTTTCATTTCAATCAGTATATCGCCAAGTAAGCGCAATATCACATCTAATTTAGCTAAAAATTGACAATTTACGCAACAGTTAATATCATAAACAACAAATAGCGCAATTAATTTGCGTTAATACTGATCTAAAGGAATGCAATGGCCACCTTAGACCGCTACGACCTCAATATATTGCGTCACCTGCAAGACAACGGCAGCCTATCCAACCAAGAATTAGCCGAACGGGTAGGCCTTACAGCCGCACCTTGCTCTCGCCGCGTAAAGCAGCTGGAAGAAAGTGGGGTTATTCGTGATCGTGTGGTGCGAGTTAACGACCGCGCAGTTAATCTCAACCTAACGGCCATACTGCATATTATTATGGACAAGCACATCCCCGAGCGCTTTGCCGAGTTTGAGCAGGCGGTGGCGCAACTGCCTGAAGTTATGGAGTGTTATTTGATTACCGGTCACGAAGCCGATTATCAACTTAAAGTCGTGGTGCCCGACATGGATCGATACCACGATATTTTATTAGGAAAAATCACCAAGATTAAAGGGGTTAGCGGGGTAAAATCTGCTTTTGTAATGCGCAAAGTACTGGATAGTACAGCACTGCCTTTAGGGTATGTTTAGCACCAACATTGGCTCCAAATAATCAACACCTTAATGGCGGGCAGTGCCTCGTTTGTTAATTACACGAGCAAAAAGACCCCCAGTCTGCACCTGTTATTGTGCGACCTTCGAAGAGCTCCACACTCACAAGTTAGTGACTTGATTTGCGCCAATTGAGTTGCTTAAGCGCATCAGAGAAGTGTTCAAGTGACCATTGTTCTGCCAAAGCCTGCATTAATAAATCACGCCCACTAACGGGCCTTAAACTTGCCGCTGGCGGGTCACGGTCCATATTACTCGAAAAAGGATAACTATCACTTAATGCGGTTGCTGCTGCTGATAACTCCTCAACACTTAATGGGGTTGCCTTGAGTTGGTCATAACAAGCCAACTGCATGCGTTGCTGGTCTACGGATTCCATGGCTTTGCCAAAAGCTGATGATATTTGGAACAAGTTAGCCATGCGTTGCACATTAGTGGAGCGGTTTTCGCCTGCAGCATGCATAAGCGCGGGGTTAAAAAACAAGCCATCACCTTTTTGTAACGCCAACTGCACGGCATGTTGAGCAAAGTAGTCTACAAACTCAGGGTCACGATACAAGGCATAGCCATGCTCATAGCGCTGAGAATAGGGTAATAATAGGGTAGGGCCCGACTCTACTGGCATATCTGAGTGGGCCACAGCGCCTTGCAAGGTGAGCATGGCCGACATGATTTGTACGTGCAAGGGATAACGTGCCACTTGTTGGTCGTTGGTAAAGCCCAAATGATAATCACGGTGGGGCTGCTGGGCAGCACCTCCAGGATAGACCAGATTAACTTGAGACGTTAACTGATAGTCCGGCCCTAACCAAGCTTCACACAACTGCGCCAATAAAGGGTTTTTATAGTAATCGATAAACCCTTGCGGATGGGTTACGGCCAATTTTTCCAAACAATTCCAAATGCGACCGTTGACTCCTTTTGCAGCAAAGTGATCACCACTCGTTTGAGGCTTTTGGTTTTGCTCATGCAACAGCTGATAAAACACCTCAGTCACCGCATCGACTATCGCCACTTGGTCATACAGCTTACGCACCACCAACACGCCCGCCCCATGTTGCCAGCACTGGGCCCATTCGGCCTGCACCTGAGCTATGCTCTGAGCATCAAGTGCGCGTAATTGATGGCCGTCATAAATAGGAATGTTGGCTTCAAAATCAACAGCAAATGGATAGTCTTCAAGCGTTAAACGAGGCGTTAGGCTGGCCTCAAAGGCCTTCATGTTATGCATTAACTTTATTCCTTATAGGCCGTATCTTAGTTCAGCTGATTTCACTCACTGCCACAGTGCGGCCTTGTGCAACAGACAAGAGCGCAGCTTCTGCCAAACGTAGGGCTTGTAAGCCATCATCCATACTCGGTAAGACCAGATCGGCCCCGTTAAGGGCAGCAATAAAGCTGGCTAACTCTGATCGGTAGGCTGCCTCGTAACGCTCTAGAAAAAAGTGTAAGGGTTTGGCACTAGTCACACCTGCCTGGGTATAACTGGTAAGGGTATTTTCATTGACGTTAGCGGCCGTCAACATACCTTCACTGCCATGCACTTCAAAGCGCTGGTCATAGCCAAAACTAGCCCGCCGGCTGTTAGAAATTTGAGCTAATTTACCCGAAGCTGTGCGCAAAGTAACTAATGCTGTATCCACATCTCCTGCTAAACCGATGGCTAGATCAACTAAACACGAAGCTTGTGCAGTCACTTGCACCACCTCTTCCCCTAAGAGAAAGCGGGCCATGTCAAAGTCATGGATAGTCATATCTCGAAATAAACCGCCAGACACTTTAATGTAGTCTACTGGCGGGGGTGATGGGTCTTTGGAAATAATGCTTACCATCTCCACATCACCAATATCACCGGCAGCAATACGTTGTTGTAACAAAGCAAAGTTGGCATCAAAGCGACGGTTAAAGGCCAGCATAGTGATGATATTGCTAGCCTTTACTTTGGCCACTACCTGCTGCACCCGTGCTAGTGCCAAATCAATGGGTTTTTCGCAAAACACATGTTTGCCAGCCGCTACCGCTTGCTCGATTAAATCAGCATGGGTGTCAGTGGCCGAACACACCAAAATACCATCGATAGAGGTATCCGCAAAGATTTCTTCAGGGCTCATTTGAGCACAACCCAGTGCCGCACTTAGGCTGTCTGCATTAGGTGCATAGGGATCATACAAAGCCACCAGTTGGGCTTGTGGGTTAAGAGCCACGTTGTGCCCATGAATTTTACCAATGCGGCCAGCACCGAATAACGCTAGTTTAATCATGTTGTTGCCTGCTTAATCAATAATGGAATAACCAGCCGCTAGGGCTGCGTGTTGCAATGCCTTATAGCCCATTACCGCGTATTCGAATGGGTTGGCCTTGGCGGGGTCTTGTTCTGCTTCAACAATCACCCAACCCTCGTAGTTCTTATCAGCTAAGGCTTGCATAAAGCGTCCATAATCAATCATGCCATCACCCGGCACGGTGAATACACCGCGTAACACGCAGTCAAGAAACGAATCTTTAGTGCGATCAACTGTGGCCATGACCTCTTGCCGAATATCTTTGGTATGCACATGATTAATGCGATGACCGTAACGATCTACCACGCCCATGAGATCACCACCAGCAAATACCAAATGCCCCGTATCCACTAATAAGCCTACTGCATCACCGGTATTTTGCATGACTAAATCCAGCTCTTGCTCAGTTTCAACACCGGTACCCATATGATGATGAAAAGACAAAGGCACCCCTTCACTGGCACAGTACTCAGCCACTTGAGTGAGGCGTTCACCGTAAGCGGCAAAGTCTGCTGTGGGTAGTATGGGTTTGTCACACAGGGGGGCGTTACGCACATTTTGCACCGTGTTCCAAGTTTCGCCATACACCAAAACCGCGGCGCCTAAGTCTCGAAAAAGCTCTAACTGAGGCCTAATGTTGGCAATTTCTTGCTCTACACTGATGTTTAACAACTGGCCCGAAAACCAACCCGATACGAGTTTTAAGTCGTGCTCTTTTAACACCCTGGCTAGATTAACTTTGTCCTTGGGGAACTTGCCACCCGTTTCAGTGCCGGTAAAACCCGCTAAACGGGTTTCACGCAAGCAGGTTTCAAGGGAGGTTTCACCACCCAGTTCTGGTAGGTCATCGTTAGACCAAGAAATAGGGGACATACCAAATTTAAGTTTCATGTGCGCATCTCTATTTTTTACGACTGCAGGTTTTATGCAAAGTCTGATCAAGTTTTTTTCAGCATCCATTCATGGGCTGGGTCATTATAAAAGTGCCATTCTCTAAGGGGACCCGCCATAACGTTCAAGTAATAACTTGTATAGCCGTGCGGCACGCCCACGGGATGATAGCCCTTAGGCACTAACACCACGTCACGGTCTTCTGCAGACAGGGTTTCGTCTAAACTGCGGTCATCGGTATAAACGCGCTGATGGGCATACCCAGAGGCCGGGTTTAAACGGTGATAATAGGTTTCTTCCAATAACGTTTCTGTGGGGCTGGCATCACGATCGTGCTTGTGTGGCGGGTAAGACGACCAATGACCCGATGGGGTAATCACCTCAACCACTAATAAAGCGTCGGCAGCCTCAGTTTCTGGCAAAATATTGCGCACATAACGCGTGTTAGTGCCCTCGCCCCTCACTTCTTGAGACATGGTATTAGGGTCTATTAAACGCGCTGGGCCACTAAGGCCTTGACCTGGTGCACTGCAAACAGCAATCTCAATCGCATCTATAGCCACGATAACAGCTGTTTCTCCCGCTGGCACGTACACCGCACCTGGAGGCTGATCTACAAAAATACTTGTTCTGCCGCCCACCTTATCCCAGGTTTGCTTGCCCACAGAGATAGTGGCACTGCCGGTTAATACCACAAGGCACAGCTCGCGCCCTGACTGACAACATTCTAAGCGCTCACCTGCCGCCAAATCGTGCACCATAAAGCCCACGTATTTCCATCCCGCTGATTGCGGGGTGACTGCATGCACTTGGGTTCCGGTAGAAGGCTTAATCAATAATTTAGACATAACTCAATAGCCTCTTGCTGCTATGCGCTGCGCGGTCCACTCTTGGTGCTTGCTAGTCACTTCTTCGCGATCTGACACTGAAGGCACCTCAACTTCCCAGTAAGCGCCCCCTGGTGAACAATGTAGTGGGTCAGTATCAATCACTACCACACTCACGCCTTCTCGCTGTCGGGCGGCTTGCACGGCTTGCTTGAGCTCACCGATGTTGGACACATGATCCGCATGGGCTCCCATGGATCGAGCGTGACCTGCAAAATCAATTTGTGCTAAGCCTTTATTGTAAGTGTCTTGCAATAAGTTGTTGAAATTCGCCCCACCCGTTGCCATTTGCAGGCGGTTAATACAACTAAAGCCTCTATTATCTAACACCACAATGGTTAACTTTAAGCCCATACTCACGGCCGTTGCGATGTCTGAGTTCATCATCATGTAAGAGCCATCCCCTACCATCACCACCACCTCGCGTTCAGGACATGCCAACTTAGCGCCTACGCCGCCACAAATCTCGTAGCCCATACATGAATAGCCATACTCTAAGTGATAGCCACCCACCTGCTCGGCACGCCAATGCTTGTGTAATTCTGATGGCAGACTACCCGCCGCCGCAACCACCACTGCATTTTTATCAACGCTGGTATTCACCGCTGCAATCACCTGCGCATCAGAGGGAATGGCTTGTTCATTGGTGGCCGGTAAGATGCCTTCACACAGTTGGGCCCATGCACTGATACCCTCTGCAGTTCTTTGCTGCCATGCTGCGGGGGCAACATAAGCGCCCAGTTCTGATGACAAGGCCTGCAAACCCAAGCGGGCATCACTTAATAAACTTTGGGCACGATATTTAATGGCGTCTATGGGCTGCACATTAAGCTGAATTACTTGGCCCTTGAACAAGGTGTTGGAACCTGAAATAAAGTCTTGTAAGCGCGTACCTACAGCCAATACAACATCTGCATTGGCTGCCAAGTCGTTAGCACTATCGACACCAGTCACGCCCACAGCACCGGCATTGAGTGGGTCGTTAGCCAACATTGAAGACTTGCCTGCTTGGGTTTCGATGACCGGGATCTTGTGGCGTTTAGCAAACGCTTGTAGTTCACTTTCTGCTAACGAATAACGCACGCCACCGCCTGCCACGATGACCGGTTGTTTAGCCGCTAACAAAGTTGCTACGGCTTGATTTAATTCATACTGATCAGGACCTTGACGACGTAATCGCCACACCCGTTTTTCAAACATGTATTGTGGATAGTCAAAAGCCAAAGACTGCACATCTTGGCAAATACTAATAGTCGCAGGACCACATAAGGCCGGGTCAGTCAGTGCCACCATCGCCCTGGGCAAGGCTTGTATCAATTGTTCTGGACGGGTAATACGATGAAAGTAACGGCTTACTGGACGCAGGCTATCATTCACTGTACTGCTGCCATCGGCAAAATTCTCACTTTGCTGCAGCACAGGGTCCGGCTGACCTGAGGCAAATACATCCCCAGGTACCAGCAACACCGGTAACCGGTTCACATAGGCGACACCAGCAGCGGTCACCAAGTTGGTTGCTCCCGGGCCAATCGAAGTGGTGGCAACCATCACTTGTTGGCGCTGACGAGCCTTAGCAAAGGCAATGGCAGCCAACGCCATAGATTGTTCGTTGTGGCCACGGTAGGTCGGTAGCTGATCTTGCACCTGGTACAGGGCTTCACCAATACCTGCCACGTTGCCATGACCAAAAATGGCCCACACACCGGCAAAGAATGGCATTTGGCTGCCATCATCAAGCTCAATATGTTGATTGATTAAGAAACGAGTGAGGGCTTGGGCGGTAGTTAATCGAACTGTTTGCATGGTTGTTGGCATCGTGATTGACATGGCAGGTTACTCTTGCTTATTACTTTTGAGCTTGGGCATTATCCCAAGCAGCAATGATTAATCGGTAATTTTTGGCCATTAAATCTATGGCCTGGGCATCGTTGAGGTGGCCTTGAAACCAGCCTTGAGCAGCCTCGGCGAACAAAGTACGTCCAACGGCAAAGCCTTTAACCCAAGGTTGTTTGGCAGCCGCATTAAAGGCTTCACTAATACTGTCTATGGTGCCATTGAGGCCTAACACAATGATCCCTTGGCAATAACTATCATTGGCATCGATGACCTCTCCCACACCACGCCAGTAGTCATGATTTAATGCAGGCTCCAGTTTCCACCAGTCAGGTTTTACCCCTAGGTCGTAGAAGTGCTGCATGATGGCCGCCACTTGATCAAATGCTGGGCTATTGTCCTGGCGCGCTGTGATAATTTCCAGCAGCCATTGATGACCTGTAAAACGACAGGCCTGATCTAATTTAATAATTAACTGTTGGTGGTGTTGGCGCGTTGCAGCATCATCATCTAAACGGAACGGGCACAACACCTTAACGGTTTGATTGAGCGGCCAATCAAACAGGTGCTGCACAATGTCACCTTCGGCCTCCAACTGCAGTGGGAACTGCCCTGAAGCTTCAATGGGGCGACCAACCCAGGCTGCCGTACTGGTGACTTGGTGCAATGCAGAGCGGCCTGTTCGGTCGTCTATTAGCATACCAAACCCTGGGTCCTGCCCCGCTTCTTGCTGGGCGGCTTGAACCGCCAGTTGTTTGAATTGGTTTATATGCGCGGGTGACTTTCCGGCAGCCTTGGCCCAGTTAATAAACTGATGCCGATGATCAATGGCAAAAGCCACCAAGCGTTGGTGTTGTTTATTACGATTAGTGGTGCGATGGATGTGATTGAGCACAGGGTCAAAGCGCAGGGCATGGTGCTCACTTCCGTGGGCTAAGAAATATTCCAACTCCTGCCATGAAGGAACCGCTGGGGCACAACCATGTCGCGACACGGCAAAGGCGCCACACGCATTTGCATAGGCACAGCTTGTGGGCCAGTCTTCACCCCCTAACCAACCCCGAAGTAAGCCTGACATAAAGGCGTCCCCTGCTCCCAACACATTATACACTTCAACTTTAAAGCCAAGCCCTTCAGCCCCAGATTGCCAGCCATTAATGTCACCTTCAAATACCCGGCAACCCAAAGCACCACGCTTACAGACTAAGGTCGCCATAGACATGGCACGCACTAGGGTCAAGGCTTCAAGGCTATCTTCGCAGCCAGCTGCAATATGAAACTCTTCTTCTGTGCCTACAATAAGGTCTATGTCAGGTAAAAAAGATTGCACATGTTCACTCACATTAGCGTCGGCTATAAAGCGACTTTCACCATCGCCATGACCGGCTAAACCCCATAAATTGGGTCGGTAATCGATATCCAAAACCACCTTGGTATCATGTTTTTTGGCCAGCGCTATGGCTTTACGACTGGCTGCGGCAACTGTGGGGGTACTTAAATGCGTACCCGACAAGAGTAAAGCCCGGCTAGAAGCAATCAGATCTTCATCAATATCAGCTTCGCACAGGGCCATGTCGGCACAGTCTTCGCGATAAAAAATAAGTGGGAATTGATCTTCGTCTTGAATGCCTAAAATAACTAGGGCTGATAGACGCTCTGGGTCAGTCTTTACTCCCTGAACATCAACCCCCTCGGCTTGCATGGTTTGACGGATAAAACGCCCCATGTGCTCGTCACCTACGCGGGTAATCATGCCCGACTTAAGTCCTAAGCGCGCAGTGCCTATGGCGGTATTAGCAGGACTGCCTCCCACATACTTAGCAAAACCGCCCATGTCTTCTAAACGTCCACCTACCTGATGACCATAAAGGTCTACACTAGAGCGACCAAAGCACACCAAATCCAAACTTTTATGTTTCATATGTAAACCCAAAGGAAATATATATTCCAAATAGTGAGCGAGGTAGGATCTAAGCTTTCAACTTTGCATCTAACTCTGCACGAACTTTTCCAGTCTCTACCGCTAAGCACAAGGCTAAGCACATAGTTGCCGAAAGTCCCCGAAAGCCACTCACCTCTTCTTCTAACACTTCTAAATGAAAATCATCGGCACGGGCTATTGGACTCAAAGACGAGTCAGTTAACGCCACTACCTTGGTTTTGTTAAGCAAGCAAATATCCACCAACTCCCGGGTATTGGCCGTATAAGGGCTAAAACTAATGGCCAACAGCACATCATCTGTCTTCAACATACGGGCCTTGTCAGCCATGCTGTGATGCAGGCCTGACAACACCACCGATTGCACCCCAAGCTTGACCAAAGTGTAGTGTAAATAAGTCACTACGGGCTCTGCTCTGCCTTGGCCCGCAATGTACACCATACGCGCTTTGGCTAGCTGCTCACTGGCCTGCAACAAAGCATCTTCCCCCACCTTTTGTTCGAGGCGAGCAATCGACTCAGCCGCCGCATGAGTGAACTGAGATAAAACGGTTTGCGCCTGACCTGTGGAGCGTTGCATAGAATTAAGTCGTTCAGAATAAGGCTGTGGCATGTGGCGCATGCTTTCCTGAAATACAGTTTGCATGTCAGAAAAACCTTGATAACCGATAGACTTAGCAAAGCGCACCATGGTTGAGGGAGTTACACCCACTTGATCACTAATGGACGCCACCGTATTAAGCGCGATCACATCAGGGTTATGCATCGCAAACACCGCTACACTTTGTAACCGCCTGGGCAAATCTTGATAATGATCTTGTAGCCAAGGCTTCAATTCGCTAAACACACGAGGCGGGGCCACTTGAATAACTTTTGTCATATATTAATCCGACAACTTAGCGTTATGTTTCGTATAACCAACATGGCCTACGCTTCATGTTTTATGCATTGTGGCTACGCAAAGATCTATTTGAACCACATGCCTTATTTATCAATGCCCTAGCCATCGGCACCTACAGCTTAGTGACAACCGATAGTGGCAGACTTATCCAACCATAAGATGATTATACGCAAATCAATTTACTTATGGAATATTTATTTCAAAAATAAAAAAGTTGAAATTTATTTTTTAAAATGGTACAAATTGATCCGTCTCAAATATGTTTATGTAGGTTACCTTTGAGCAATCTATTTAACTATTTGTTGGAACAGGATTTAACCTAAGGCGTTAGCCTTAAGTTATTCGAGTAGTAATGTTGAGCAACCGCGGAATACTCCGCATAACAAAACTAAAAATTAGCTAAGCTAAATTTTTAGGGAGAAAATAATGAAAAAAATAAATTTGTTTGCAGCCACAGCTTTATCTGTGGTTATGGCTACCGGCGCGAATGCGGCAACCATTGGATATTTAAGCTCTAACTTTGACGACAACTTTTTAACCTTAATGCGTGAAGCTGCCAAAGTTCACACTGAGGAACGGGGTCACACTTTCCAAATAGAAGATGCTCGTGAAGATGTCGGTACTCAGCTAAGCCAAGTACAAAACTTCATCGCTTCTGGTGTTGATGCGCTTGTCGTTACAGCAGTAAGTGCTGCGGCAACGCCACAGATGACTAAAATGGCTAACGCAGCGGGTATTCCTATTGTTTACGTTAACCGTATGCCAGCTGACTCAGCTAGTTTAGGCGGCACCAGCACCTTTGTTGGTTCTAATGAAACTTGGTCTGGCACCTTGGCAGCCTTTGAACTTTGTAACCTAGCTGGCGGCACAGGCACTGCGGTCATGCTGCAAGGCATCTTGTCTAACGAAGCGGCTGTAACACGCTCAAAAGACTTTGAAGAAGTGTTGGCATTGTCTATGTGTAACGGCATCAAGCTAGAAGCAGTAGAAGTGGGTAGCTGGCAGCGTGCTAAAGGCAACGACATCGTCTCTAACTGGTTAAGTTCTGGTATGAAGATCGATATCGTATTTGCTAACAACGACGAAATGGGCCTAGGCGCAGTTCAAGCCTTCAAAAATGCGGGTATCAGCATGGATGACGTGCTTATTGGTAGTGTAGACGCAACTGCTGACGCGCTAGCGTCTATGCAAGCAGGTGACCTAGACGTAACCGTATTCCAGAACGCTGCAGGTCAAGCAACTGGTGGTATCGACGCTGCAATTGCTGCGATTAACGGAGAGTCTCTACCTAACTCAGTGACTATTCCTTTTGAACTAGTCACCCCTGCTAACATGGCAGAATACATGGGCGCTAACTAAACTATAATGCCTTAGTCATGAAAAACCTCCGGATATCCTCCGGAGGTTTTTAGTTATAAATTTAATTTTTAGCTTTCTGTGCATATAGAGAACACTATGAACAACCAACAAGACATCATTCTGCGCACCGAAAATCTTACCAAACGTTATGGCGGCGTTCACGCATTAGAAGACGCTAACTTTACCCTTAAAAAGGGTGAACACGTGGCTATTGTAGGTGACAACGGTGCCGGAAAATCTACCTTTGTACGTCAAATTACTGGCGTAGAACAGCCGACTTCAGGTGACATTTTTTTCCAAGGCCAACGAGTAGAATTTAACTCGCCTTTAGAAGCTCGCGAAGCAGGCATAGAATCAGTATTCCAAGACCTAGCCTTATGCAACGATTTAGACGTACCTTCAAACCTATTTTTGGGCCGTGAAGAATTACTTTTCAAGTTTGGACCCTTTAGCATTCTCGATGAAAAGAAAATGATGCAAAAGGCTAAAGAAGTATTGGAACGAACAGCCATCAAAATTCCTAATTTAAGTAACCATGTGGGTGACATGTCTGGCGGCCAGCGCCAGTGTGTGGCCATAAGTCGCTCTGCAAGTTTCGCATCTAAACTCATTATCATGGACGAACCCACTGCCGCTCTTGGCGTGCAAGAAACCACGCAGGTAGAAAACATTATCCGTGGCTTAAAAGAGCAAGGCGTGCCACTCATTTTAATCAGTCATAATCTACGCCAAGTGTTTAATTTAGTAGACAAAATTTGGGTGTTTCGTCGCGGACGTATCGTCGGCGAAGTCATTGCCTCTGAAACTGACGGTAATGAAATTGTTTCCATGATAACCGGCATGCAGGGCGGTGTTCACGAAAAAGCCAGCTACATATAGGAGGTCATCATGTTTAAGCGAGAGAACCTCCCTGCTGAAGCCAGTATTTTTGCTGTTTTTATTGGCATCGCAGTTTTATTTGAAGTCCTGGGTTGGGTTATTGTAGGTAAAAGTTTTTTAGGTAATATGCAACGCCTAGAAATTATTATTTTGCAGGTCTCTATCTTCGGCATCATCGCCGTAGGGGTAACGCAAGTCATCATTACTTCGGGCATAGACCTGTCTGGTGGCGCAGTCTTGGCATTGTCGGCTATGGTGGCGGCAAGTTTCGCCCAATCAGTCGATGCCTTCGCTCCTATTTTTCCACAATTTTTGGGTTTACCTATTATTATTCCTGTTGCTGTTGGTTTAGCAGTAGGTGCAGTTTGTGGCCTAATTAATGGCTCGATTACCGCCTATACAGGCATTCCATCCTTTATTGCTACCTTGGGCATGCTCGTGACCGCACGTGCTGTAGCGGTGCTTTATACGGAAGGTCAACCAGTTTACTCCTTGTCTGATTCGTTTACAGCGATTGGCTCAGGGGCGTGGCCGGTACTGGTGTTTTTTGTGGTCGCAGTGATATTCCACCTGATCTTAAAACATACTGTTTATGGCAAACATACCTACGCCATAGGTTCTAATGAAAAGGCAGCACGAGTTGCGGGTATCAATGTACGACGTCACAAAATTATGGTTTATACCATTGCTGGATCTTTGTCTGGCTTAGCCGGTGTGGTGATGTGTGCCCGGGCTACTATTGGCCAGTCAGGTATGGGCACCATGTATGAATTAGATGCCATCTCTGCTGTAGTCATTGGTGGCACCTCATTATTTGGCGGTCGTGGCCGTATTTCTGGCACTGTTATTGGGGTGTGTATTCTGGGTGTTATAACGTCTGGCTTTACCTTCTTGCGTATTGATTTCTACTATCAAGAAATTGTTAAAGGTATGATTATCGTGGGTGCCGTTATGCTTGATCAACGTCGCCAAGCCAAACAACGCTCGCGCGCATAACAAGGACATTACCATGGCTTCATCTTCATCTACGGGCGGCTACAAAACTGAGAAGAGCTGGAAAGACTGGCTCCCCAAGGACATCAGCATTCTAATGGTGCTGCTAGGCACGGCCCTTATCTTTGAAATTCTTGGTTGGTTTATCGCTGGTCAGAGTTTTATTTTTAACACTCAGCGCCTTACCATTATTATTTTACAGATGTCTATTATTGGTATTATTGCCATCGGCGTGACCCAAATCATCATTATGGCAGGCATCGATCTGTCCAGTGGTTCGATGCTGGCATTTACCGGTTTGGTGGCTGCTAGTTTGGCACAGACCTCTGACTACACTCGTGCCGTCTACCCGGCGCTCACCGACATGCCCATTTTAGTGCCTATATTTGCCGGCATTTTAATGGGTTTTGTTTTGGGAGGCGTTAATGGGGGCTTGATCGCTTATTCAGGCATTCCGCCATTTATTGCCACCCTGGGCATGTTAGTTGCTGCCCGAGGTTTGGCACGCTGGTACACCAGTGGCTCTCAGGTGAGCTTTTTTATCGATGACTACGCTGTTTTAGGTAGTGGCATTATTCCAGTCATTATATTTTTAACCACCGCCATGGCCTTCCATTTGCTGCTGCGCTATACCCGCTATGGCCGCTATACCTACGCCATTGGTTCTAACGAACAAGCAGCGCGTGTGGCTGGCATCAATATTAGAGCCCATAAGTTATTGGTTTATACCTTAGCAGGTGGACTCTATGGTTTGGCAGCTGTAGTCGAAACGTCACGGACTCTCACCGCTCAATCAGGCGCAGGCATGCTTTACGAACTCGACGCTATCGCTGCAGTGGTTATTGGTGGCACCTCCCTCATGGGTGGTAAGGGCCGCATAACGGGGACCATTATTGGCGTCTGTATTCTTGGTGTCATTACTTCTGGCTTTACCTTTTTGGGTATTGGTTCCTTTTACACCAATATTGTCAAAGGTATCATTATCGTAGCGGCAGTGGTTGCCGATCAGTATCGCAATAACAACAACGGTAACCGTTAACGCTAAAACGTTTTATTACATAGCCCACTAGGGTTGAAGAGACAGAGACAGAGAAAACATGAAAGAAATAGGCATAGGTGTTATTGGCACCGCTTTTATGGGCAAGGCCCACTCTATTGCATATGCATCGGCAGGCACCGCTTTTGGTGGTAACTTGCGCCCACGCTTGGAAATGGTGTGTGATATAGACCCACAAATTGCAGAAGCTAAACGCGCAGAAATGGGTTTTGCCCGCTGCACCAGCGACTATATGGCGGTGATCAATGACCCTAGGGTTGAGTTGATTTCTATTTGCGTACCCAATTCGTTACACAAAGAAATTGCCATCGCCGCTCTAGCAGCGGGTAAGCATGTGTGGTGTGAAAAGCCCATGTCTACCAATTTGGCAGACTCCCAAGCCATGGTGGATGCTGCTGCAGCGAGTGAGCAAAAAACCATTGTCGGTTACAACTATACCCAAAACCCACTGGTGCATGCCGCGCGTGACATGATTAACGAAGGCGTTATTGGTGAAGTCACTGGTTTTTTTGGTGTTTACGATGTCGACAACGAAGCTGATCCAGATCGGCCCTATAGCTGGCGTATGAACCGCCAGTTATCGGGTACTGGCGCCAATGCCGATGTGATGTGTCATCTAGTGAGTGTGGCTCACTTTATTACCGGCAGTGACATTAGTAGTGTCGTGGGTGAATATGACATTGTTTACCCTGACCGCCATGACCCACAAACTAATACCCGCAAGGCCGTGGATAACGATGACGTGTGTATGGCCATTGCCCGGTTTAACAGTGGTATTAAAGGCACTCTGCGGGTCAGTCGGGTGGCTTGGGGTCGCAAGTGTGGTTTGAGCTGGGAAGTCCATGGGTCTAAAGGGATGATTCGCTTTGATCAAGAACGCCTTAACGAACTACAACTGTTTACCCCTTCTGAGGATCCTCGCCAGCAGGGTTTCCGCACTATTTTGTCGGGCCCGTACCACAAGCCCTACGACGCCTTTTTGCCTAACGCAGGCCATACCTTGGGCTATATCGATGTCAAAGCGTGCGAGCTCAACCAACTACTGACCAGCATTGATCAAGGTGGGCAAACATGGCCCTGCTTTGCCGATGGTTTAACTATAGAAAAGGTGATGGATGCCATTGACCGTTCAGCCATGAATGGCCAATGGACAGACGTGCAATAACATGACAGTCCTAGCCCGCCCTAGCCTTAACAACCCCTGGCATGCTCTGGTGCTCGGCCGTGCGGGACTGGACCTATACCCCCAACCTAATGGCGGTAAAACCTACGAAGCTGAGGGTTTTAGTGCCGATATGGGCGGTTCTGGTGGTAACATTGCCGCTGCCATGGGCCGCGCAGGTGCCAAAGTGGCTTTGTTGTCTGCTGTGTCTGACGATAGTGTGGGCGCTTTTGTCCGCCAGCGGCTCACTCAATACCATGTGAGTGATGAGTTTTTACAAACCAGTAAGGGAGGCAGTCGCACTAGCCTTGCGATTGCCGAAGTTAGACCCCAAGATTGCGAAGTGGTGATCTACCGTAACGATGCCGCCGATTTACAGCTGCAACTCACCGACGACATGAAGTCTGCTGTGACTAACAGTAACCACTTAGTGGTGACGGGTACGGCTCTGATTTCTGAACCTTCACGCAGCACGGCCTTGGCACTCATGCTGCATGCTAAGCGTCATACTTGTCAGGTTTGGCTAGACTTAGATTACCGCCCTTGGAACTGGCCTGATCTACAAACCACACGCGCTATTTATAGCCTTGCCGCCGAACATGCCCATGTCGTAGTGGGCAATGAAGAAGAGTTTGCCGTGCTTACGGACGATTTGGAATACTATATTAAACAAGCCAACTTGCCCGCTAAGGGGCAAACCATTTTACTCAAGCGTGGCAGCAATGGGGCCAGCCTTTTCAGTCAAGGCCAGCGGCTTAATACTGGGGTCTACCCAGTCAAGCCATTAAAACCCTACGGCGCTGGCGATGCCTTTTTGGGCAATTTGGTGCACCATTTCAACAGTCACCAAGACTGGCAAAGCGCCATTGCGTGCGGCAGTGCAGCCGCCGCTATTGTGGTTTCACAGCGTGGCTGTGCCAGTGCGATGCCTAGCGCCGAAGAAATTAACCTAATGCAGCAATCTACCCGCATGGCACCCGCTGCCAACTGGTGTTAGTGCTGAGTTTATCAGGAGTTATATATGCATATCCCACATCACGATAACCAAAACCAAGCCATTGTTGACCGCGATGACGAGAAGACCCCTTTATGTTATTTCAACATTGTTAAGCTGACTAAAAACCAATCTTTCACCTCTAAGGTTGAGGGTTATGAAACCTGCTTAGTGCCTGCCACCGGCAGTATTGACGTGAGTGTTGCAGGCCAGCACTACGAAGCTGTGGGCAAACGCATGCATATATGGGAAGGTGAGCCTGAAGGCGTCTACGTACCCCTCAGTACTGAAGTGACCTTTACCTGTGTGAGTGAGACCGCCGAGATTTTTATTTCTGGCGCCAAACACGACCAAGTGTATACGCCATTTGTAGTACGCGAAGCAGACATTGATCCGGTGCAATATGGTTCTGACGACACCAAAACCCACCGCAAGATCAAACATATATTAGGTAAAGCTCAGGCCGGTCAAGTGGGCCGCTTATTAGTAAGCGAGTTGTTTACCGTCGGTGCTGGGGGCTGGTCTGGCTTTCCACCTCACAAACACGATACCGATACCTTACCAGCAGAAAGCCGTCATGATGAAGTGTATAACTTTCGCTTTAATCCAGAACATGGCTTTGGTGCCCAGTTTATTACCCAAGAAGGTGAAGATATGGGCGATGTTTACCATATCCGTAATGGCTCCACTATCCAAATAGAAAAAGGTTATCACCCATGTGTGGCCGGCCCTGGCTACGAAATGTACTACTTCACTATTTTAGGGGGCTTGTCACAACGCCCATTACATCAAAACTTCCATCCTGAACATGTCTACCAACTGGAAACCATTCCCGGTATGAAAGACATGATCAATAAGTTTAAGTAGGCCACCATGCTAGTTAATTTAACAGACCTCATGCAGCCCGCCTTAAAACAGGGTTATGCGGTGCCTTGCTTTAATGTGTTTGGCTATGAAGATGCGTTGGCCGTAGTCACCGCAGCAGAAGCTCGCAATGCCAGTGTCATTTTGGCAGTCAACTTAGACATGACTCAGTTCATGCCTTTGGAGCATATTGTGGGCATGCTTAAGCCGCTTGCAATGAGTGCTAAAGTACCCGTATGCCTGCACCTAGATCATAACTACGATATCCCTACGGTACTTAAAGCCATAGACGCAGGCTTCACCTCAGTAATGTATGACGGTTCACAATTACCCATTGCCGAAAATATTGCTGGGGTAAAACAGGTGGTTGAATACGCCAAACCTTTAGGTGCCTCAGTGGAAGCCGAGGTGGGTTCGGTTCCCTATGCGAGTGGTCGTGATCATATTAAGTCTGAGTTAACCGACATTAACGAAGGGATGATGATGCTAGAACAGGCCCAGCCCGATGTAATCGCTGTCTCTGTTGGTAATATACATCGCTTAGAAAATACCTTTGTAGACATTGATTTCAGCCGCTTTGAAGAGCTACAAACTGCCCTAGATGTGCCTTTGGTGATCCATGGCACGAGTGGGGTAAAGAGCCCTGATATACAAAAACTAGCGGCCGGCAATGTGTGTAAGTTCAACATAGGCACCTGCCTAAGACTGCGCTTTGGTCAGGCCTTGCGCCAAACCCTAGCCGCGGACCCCCATTTATTTGATCGACTGACCATCATGAAAAGCATCATTCCTCAAGTCCGTGAGGAAGCTGATAAAATGATTCGTTTGCTGGGCCAATAACTGGGCCAAAAACTGGGCTAGTCAACGCCTCGAATTAACCGCCTGCGAGATAAGTTTATGGTGCAATTAACGGGACTCAATAACAAAGTGGCCGTCATCACCGGCGGCAGTCAAGGCCTAGGGGCTGCAACTGCGCGTCTATTTGCTGCACGAGGTGCCAAAGGCCTAATCCTGTGTGGCCGGCAAACGCACAAGGGACTGGCCGTCGCTGAGGAGATTCAACAGCAATATCCAGCCTGTAAAGTTCACTTTGTGACCGCAGATTTAGCCGAAATCGAGGCACCCGATCGCATCATAGGGGCTGCACAAGAACATTTTGGCCAATTAGACATTCTCATCAACGTGGCGGGTTTATCAGCGCGTGGCACCATTTTAGACACCTCTCCTGAACTCTACGACCGCATTATGAACATTAATGTGCGCGCGCCTTTCTTCCTCATTCAAGCAGCGGCCAAATTAATGCGCAGTCATGGTACCGACGGGGCCATTGTGAGCATCGGCTCCATTGCCGCTTATGCCGGCATGCCTATGCTCACCGCTTATTGTACTTCCAAAGGTGGTCTCAACACCCTTACCCGCAATGCCGCCCATGCGTTGATGCGTGATCGAATCCGCGTTAACTGCTTAAATATTGGCTGGATGGCAAGCGATGAAGAGGACATAATTCAGCGCAAATACCATGGCGCCGAGGATGGTTGGCAAGAAAAAGTGGGGGCTGGCATGCCTTTTGGGCGTTTAGTTGACCCCCAAGAAGTGGCCCGTGCCCTGGCCTTCTTAGCCAGTGATGAGTCTGGCTTAATGACTGGGTCAGTGGTTAATTTTGACCAGTCCGTATGGGCTGCCAGTGATGCTATGGTGGTACCCGAGCAGCGTTTGCAGGATGCCCCATAACTAGTCCACAAAGGCTTTGGATGAAAAGTAAGGCACCTCGCCTTGGCGATTCAAAGTCTAATTAAAGCGTTCTAGAAGCCATTAAATGATTTATTTTGCCTGATAGGTGTCTTCAATAAGCTCAAATTTTAGTTTATTGACATAAAAATTAATGGCCTCATCATAATCCTCCACGACTAAGGCAATGTGCACTATAGATTGTTTCAATGAACTAACCCTGCCTTTTTTATTGAGCCTAACGAAAATAACAGTTTTTAATACCTAGGGTGTAGAGCCTGCGCATACGCTGAATTAACCTCTTAGCTCAAAGGTTTGAAGCACCTCACACGCATACGTTGGCATGATAAAAGTTAAACTTGAGCCAATAACCAATCCTTAAAGGCACTCACATCAGGGCGCTGTAAATTGGCTTTGGGGCACACCACATAGTAGGCATAGTCAGTGATTAAAACCTGATCAAATACAATAACTAAACGCCCAGACGCCAGATGATCTTCCACAAATAGAGTGGAGCCTAAGGCGACTCCTTGGCCATCTATTGCCGCCTGAATTAGCACATTGGTGTCGTCCATAGTGGTGGCACGTTTGTTATTAACGCCTTTCACACCCGCTTGCTTTAACCATTCGCTCCAAGCATAGGGGCTTGCATCATGCAGTAACATAACATTAAGTAGCTGCTCTGGTTTAACTAAGGGTTCGTTATTGGCCAGCCATGCGGGGCTTGCTACGGGGAAAAAATCTAAGGTGATGATGGGAGTGCTTTCTACGCCCTTCCAGTCACCTTTACCATAGGTGACGGCCAGGTCGATGTCTTCACGTTCAAAGTCTACTGGGTTGTGCGCATGGAACATGCACAAGTCGATTTCTGGGTGTAACCCCCAAAAATCTTTCAAACGAGGGGATAGCCACTTAGCTGCAAAAGACGGTGCTAAGCGCACGTTAAGCAAAGAGCCCGCCTTCTCTTGTTTAAGACTAACAATGGCATTAGTCATGTCGTCAAACGCATTGGCTAGCACCGGCATCAAAGCAGCACCTTGGGCCGTGAGGGTTAAGTTGCGGGGCAAGCGTTTAAACAAACGATGACCTAAGTAATCTTCCAGACCTTTTACTTGGTGGCTAATAGCTGCTTGGGTGACAAATAGCTCGTCTGCTGCACGGGTAAAGCTTAGGTGCCTCGCCGCGGCTTCGAAAGCACGTAAACTGTTGAGTGGTGGAAGTTTTCTGGCCATTGATTAAACTCATTGATGCACTGAATTTAAGATTAGTTATTCTAATCCCAAAGCATAAAAATAATCAATTGAATAAACTTAGATTTAAGCTAAAAATCAGGCAGTTTTAAAACAATAATAATTACTGTGGGAAATAGCTATGTCACGTCGATCCGGTGGCCGTCAGGCCCGCTTAGCAGAACGTTTAGCGCCTTTAACTGAAGAAGCTAAACCCGTTCATCCAGGGGAAATTGGCGGCACTTTTATGCCACTTTCTGCAACCGCCATGTCGGCCATTGCCGACAATGTGTATCGTATTTTAGCAGAGGTTGGATTTGGAAGATCTACCCCTCACTGCACAGAAACCATGGTGGCCGCGGGGGCTATTATGGGAGATGATGGTCGTTTACGTATTCCACGCAGCTTAGTAGAACACACTTTAACCATTTGCCAGCGCAACTTAACACTGCATGGCGTTGATGCGAAACATGACTTAGAGCTTAATGGTCAGCGGGTGCACTTTTCTACAGCTGGTGCTGCCGTGCATGTGTCTGACCCAGAAAACAATACCTATCGTAATTCCGCTACTGAAGATTTGTACGACATGGCCCGTATTGCCGACACCTGCGAACATATCCACATGTTCCAACGCATGTGTGTATTAAGGGATATAGACGATCCAAAAACCATGGATTTAAACACCCTATACTGTTCAATTATGGGTAATAGCAAACATATAGGTACCAGTTTTACCGAAGCTGATCATGTGACCGCTGGGCTAAAAATGCTGCATCACTTTTCTGGCAGTGAAGCCGCTTGGCGAGCACGGCCGTTTGTGAGTATGTCTAACTGTTTTGTGGTGCCACCTATGACCTTTGCAGAGGAGTCTTTGGAATGCCTGCGGGTAGGTGTCGAGGGTGGTATGCCTATTTTACTGCTTTCTGCCGGACAAGCGGGAGCCACAGCCCCCGCGTTGCTAGCGGGCGCCGTTTCGCAAGCCTGGGCTGAATGCTTAGGTGGCTTAGTTTATGTTAATGCCATTAAACCCGGTGCGCCTGCGATAATTGGTACCTGGCCTTTTGTATCAGACCTACGCACGGGGGCCATGAGTGGAGGTTCTCCTGAACAAGGCATATTATCTGCAGCCTGTGCCCAAATGGGTCACTATTTCGATTTACCCACAGGCACAGCTTGCGGGATGACCGATGCAAAGTTTCCCGACTTTCAAGCTGGTGCTGAGAGGGCTTATACCGCCGTAGCTGCAGCAATGGCAGGTGCCAACGTGGTCTACGAAGCGGCAGGAATGTATGGTAGCTTAATGGGGGCTTGTCCAGAAAGCTTGCTCATGGACAATGACGTTTTAGGCGCTTGCATGCGCATGACCAAAGGCATTAAAGTGGATGAAAATAGTTTAAGTTTTGATGTAATCAATGAAGTGTGTATGGGCGGCAAAGGCCATTATTTAGGTTCAGAGCAAACCTTATCGGTAATGCAAAGTGAATATATTTACCCTACCTTGGGTGACCGAAGCAGCCCTAACGTTTGGGCTGAACAAGGTAAACCGGTATTGTTAGAGAAAGCTATAGCCAAGAAAAAGGAATTATTAGCCAGCTATTTTCCTACCCATATTAGTGATGAGGCTGACTTAGCGATACGCGCAGAGTTTGATATCCGCCTGACACGTCAACAAATTGGCCGTTAAGAGAACCCTATTATGAGCATACAATCCCATGCCCGCGTTGTTATTATTGGTGGCGGATCCCTTGGCGTTAACCTACTTTACCATCTCACAGAGGAAGGTTGGACCGATCTAGTGATGATAGAAAAGGGTGAACTCACCAGTGGTTCCACATGGCACGCCGCGGGCCTTTGCCCTAATTTTAACGGCAACCACACCCTGTCTAAAATTCACGATTACACCATCGAGTTGTATGACAAAATTCTACCTGCCAAAACTGGACTGCCCTCGTCATTTCACAAGTGTGGCAGCCTGCGGGTGGGCTATACAGAACTAGAAGAACAATGGTTCCGTAATGTCATGAGCCGGGCTCACAACATTGGCTGTGAAATGCGTTGGGTGTCTAAAGAAGAAGCTAGGGTTATTAATCCGGTGATGAATTTTGATGGGGCACGCTGTATCTTGTACACCCCTAATGATGGCCACGTGGACCCCACCGCTGTGGTCATGCCCCTGTCTCAATTAGCACGCGAAAATGGCGCGACTATTAGCCGCTTTAACCGTGTAACCGATATTAATATCCTGCCCCAAGGGGGTTACGAAGTCATTACTGAGCAAGGTAATATTATGGCCGAGCATGTGGTCAACGCAGGCGGTTGTTTTGCTCCAGAAGTGGGTCGTATGGTGGGTGTAAACGTGCCTATTATCAACCTAGAACACCAGTACCTAGTGACTGAAGATCATCCAGATCTGGTGGCTTTAGTTAAAGAACTTCCGGTCACCCGAGACTCCACTGCCGCGGCTTACATTCGCCAAGAGGGAAATGGTTTATTGGTGGGACCATACGAAACCCGTGGTTCCAAACCTTGGGCCATTAACGGCATGGACTGGAATTTTGACCGCGAATTATTTGCTGGCGACCTCGTGCGTTTAATGCCTTGGCTAGAACGTTGCATGGAACTGGTGCCCCTATTCGCAGAGGTGGGCGTTAAAACCATTATTAACGGCCCCATTACCCACACCCCAGACGACAACTTCTTGGTAGGTCCAGTGGCTGGACTCACTAATTTCTGGAACATGACCGGCGCTTCGATTGGCATTGCCCAAGGCGGCATTGGTAAATACATGGCCCAATGGATGGTGCATGGCCAAACCGAACTCAATATGGCCTCGCTAGACAGCCGACGCTTTGGTGATTGGGCTAATAAAAATTATTGCATCACCCGCGCAATTGAGTCTTACGAACGCATGTATGCCAGCGCCTCACCAACAGAAAACCGTCCCCATGGGCGGCCCATTCGCACGAGTCCATTACATACGGTCATGGCCCAAAAAGATGCAGTCCATTTTGTCACTGCAGGTTTTGAAAAGCCCGCTTGGTTTAAAACAGCCACTGTGCGCAGCGAAAGTGAGACTTGGGCCCATAACGAAGCCCATGCGGTGGTCGCAGAAGAATGTGCAGCGGTACAAAACACCTGTGGTATTACCGACATTAGTGGCACTGCTAAATTCCGTGTCACCGGAGCCGATGCTTACGCCTTCTTAGACCAGTTATCATGTAACAAACTACCAGCGCAGGATGGCCGTATTAGCCTCACCCTATTGCATGCAAAAAACGGTGGCATCATGGCTGAACAAACCGTCAGTCGTATTAGCCACGAGCACTTTGTATTGATGGGGGCCATTGGCTCACAAATTAAAGACCTGCATTGGCTGCAGCAAAATATTGGTGATTATGAGGTCACCATTGAAGATTTTACCGAAGACTGGGGTGGGGTATTACTCACTGGCCCTAAAGCCCGTGAAATTCTTCAATACATTTGTGAAGATGACCTATCGACTGACGCCTTCCCTTGGTTGAGTTGCCAAACCATTCAACTAGATTCAGCGCCTGTGTTTGCCATGCGCGTGTCTTACGCTGGGGAACTGGGTTGGGAATTGCACATGCCGGTGTGGCAACTCATTTCTATTTACGAGTCGTTAATGCAGTTTGGTCAACCTTTAGGTTTACGAGACTTTGGCACACGTGCCTTCAATAGTATGCGTATGGAAAAAATGTACCGTGCTTATGGGGCTGAATTTACTGAAGAAATTTCGGCTTTAGAAGCGGGCATGGATCGTTTCTTAGATTTAAGTCGCACTTTTATTGGCAGCGCCAATATGCTTCAACGCCAAGTAGATGGCCTTTCTATGCAATTGGCTTATTTGGTATTTGATGACGACGTACCGGCAGAATGTTTTGGTAACGAAGCGGTATTTGCCAATGGTGACCATAGTGGCATTATCACCGGTGGTGCCTATGGCTATCGAGTGGAAAAAAGTTTAGCCTTTGCCTATCTAAAACCCGAACACTGTAATGCGGGTCAAGCACTGACCGTAGAGACTTCTATTGGCACACGACATTGCCATGTAGAACTGGACGCTGCGTATAACCCCAACAATAATTTATTACGTGATTAAATAAGAGACATTCCACGGGGCATCTTAGCTTCGTGGTTAAGGAAAATGTTATGAGTAACACCCAAGTATTGCCAGAAAAAGCCCGTATTGCCATTATTGGGGGCGGCATCATTGGCACCTCTGTCGCCTACCACCTCGCCAAACGGGGCATTAAGGACGTGGTGCTCATAGAGCGCAAACAATTAACTAGCGGCACCACATGGCACGCAGCTGGCCTAGTTAGTCTGTCATGGGCCACACCTACCCTGACCGAACTGGCCAAATACAGCCACAAGCTCTATGCAAGTTTAGAAGCAGAAACAGGCCAAGCTACGGGTTATAAACGCATTGGTAGTATTTCCTTAGCCCGCACAGAAGCGCGTTTAGAAGAAATTAAACGCACCTCATCGATCTGCAAAGTATTCGGTGTGGAATCAGAAATGATCGACAACACTCGCTTGGCAGAACTTTACCCTGGCATTAATACTGATGGTGTTGTGGGCGCCTTATACACACCTGGTGATGGCCAAACGAACCCCATCGACACCACAATGGCCCTCGCCAAGGGTGCGCGCATGAATGGTGTGGAAATTTTTGAAAACACGGTGATGGAAGCATTGCTCACCAAGGACAATGTCATTACTGGCATCCGCACCGACAAGGGCACTATGGAAGTGGATCAAGTGATCCTGTGCGGCGGCATGTGGACGCGGGATTTGGCCAAAACTGTAGGCGTGCAACTGCCTTTGTACGCTTGTGAACATTCCTACATTGTCACAGAAGAAATGGAAGGCCTCACCCAACGGCCAGTATTACGTGACTTTGACCGTGGTTTATATTTTAAAGAAGACGCGGGCAAGATGTTAGTGGGATGGTTTGAAGACAACGCCATTGGTTTGCCCATGGACAAAATTACTGACGATTTCTGCTTTGGTCAGTTCCCCCTTGACCAAGATCATGTTGAACCCTATCTTTTGAATGGTATGGAAACGTTTCCCCAGTTGCAAGAAACGGGCATTCGCACTTGGTTCAATGGCCCCGAAAGTTTTACCAACGACAACCTGCACTTACTAGGCCCCACCCCACAGATAGATAAGTTATTTATTGCTGCGGGAATGAATTCCAAGGGCATTGGTGCAGGCGGTGGTGTGGGCAAAATCATGGCTGACTGGATGATTGATGGCTACCCATCAGGCGATGTCAGTGAGTGTGATTTACGTCGTCACCACCCTGCCCAGCAGCATGATGAATACGTGGCGGAGCGGATACCAGAATCCCTTGGCCACAGTTACGCCATGCATTGGCCTTTTTACCAATACCAAACAGCACGTGACCAAATTCATTCGCCCGTACACCAAGAGCTTGCGGCAGCAGGAGCCTGCTTTGGTGAAGTGTGTGGCCACGAGCGTCCCAACTGGTTTGCCAATCCAGGACAAGAAGCGAAATACCAATACAGTTATAAAAAGCCCAACTGGTTTGAAAATACTAAACAAGAACACATGGCGATGCGCGAAAGTGTTGGCATCTATGACATGTCATCGTTTGGTAAATTTGAAGTCACCGGCCCTGCCGCTGGTAAAAATTTGCAATACATTTGTGCAGGCAACATTGATGTACCGATCGGTAAAGTGGTTTACACCCATTTTTTAAACGCTCGTGGTGGCATTGAAGCCGACATCACCGTAGTGCGTACAGCTGAGACAACCTACTGGGTGATTACAGGTATTGGCTCTCACTCAAGGGATTGGTGGCATCTTAATCACCGCCTCATCGACGATGTGCTGCTGCAAGACATTAGTATGAATTTTGGTGGTCTGGCACTTCAGGGACCGCTGGCACGAGAGGTGCTATCTAAAGTCACTACTACAGATTTAAGCAACGAGGCCTTCCCTTTTGCCACCGGTAAAGTAATGGAGGTGGCGGGTATCCGCATGTGGGTGCAACGTTTAACTTATGTGGGAGAATTGGGCTGGGAGCTATTCATCCCCACCCAACACACCGCCACTGTGTACCGTGCATTATTCGCAGCCGGTCAAGGGTTTGGTATCCGCAATGTGGGCATGCATGCAGTCAATAGCGCACGCATGGAAAAAGGTTTTGTGCATTGGGGTCACGATGTAGGGCCGGAAGATAACTTGTTTGAGGCCGGTCTGAGTTGGGCAGCTAAGCCCGATGCTGGCGACTTTATTGGCATTAATGGCTATAAGGAGCAACTGCAAGCCAATGGCACTAAGCGCCGCTTAGTGCAGTTTAAGTTGGATGACACGGAAGCCATGCTATTTCACAATGAACCGATTGTCATGAACGGTGAGATTGTGGGTTACCTCACCTCAGGCATGTACGGCCACTCAGTGGGCAGTGCCATTGGCATGGGCTACGTCAACATGCCTAATTTATCTCCAATTCGCCTGTCTAAGGCTAACTTTGAGATTGAAATTGCCCTTGAGCGTTTCTCTGCACAAGCCAGCTTGCGGGGTTTTTACGACCCTAAAGGTTTGCGCCCAAAAGCCTAGCAGTTAAGCTGAGTTCTTGGCGTTAATGCGCCATGAACTCAGCCATCACTTGGGCGATCACCGCGCCAATCAATTGACAATCTTCATCATCAAAGGTTAAGGGCACTCGAAGATCTAAGGTTCTATCGAGCGCTTTAAGGGTGCTGGGAAGGTGAGGCATTGGGCTAATGTAATGCCAACTGTCATAGCGACTAGTGAAGGCTTTAGGCTGGGATTCACCAAACCACTTGAGCTCTACACCTTGGGCTGCACAGGCAGCAATAAAGTCTGGCATTTGCTCCATACTCAGGCCCGTTGGCCGAAATTGAATGGAACTTCCTACAAAAGACTCGCGCTG
>Ga0209712_10000549_pt1 | contig 33247 bp, 31 predicted proteins | sample ArcOceMetagenome_FD_187443 | JGI IMG/M metagenome (GOLD analysis project Ga0209712, IMG submission 187443) | Marine eukaryotic phytoplankton communities from Arctic Ocean - Arctic Ocean - Greenland ARC118M Metagenome (SPAdes) (version 2) | ecosystem: Environmental > Aquatic > Marine > Oceanic...
CGGTAACGGCGGCGATAGCCTGCTGCATATTCATGGACAACCCTTGTTCAACTAAGCAAATTTGGAAGACCTACTACTCTAGCAAATAACGCCAACAAAAATCAGGCTTTATAACCCACATTTGACAAATAATTGCGCCTTTTTGAGTCATCAGGGGGTCATGAAACAGGGACCCACTGGCAATGAGCTTAAATGGGGTGAATGGAGACGCTTAATGCCAGCAGGCAGTTTAGTTATGGTCAAATGTTTCCGAAAAAAAGCCCATATATTGATGCTTTCTTACCTGCCTCTGCATTTTTAGAAGCCACCTTGTTAAACCTTAACGTTTGAGAAAGTTTGCCAAAAGCTCGTGCCCTTGATGTGTCAATACAGATTCAGGATGGAACTGAACACCTTCTACATCGAGCGTTTTGTGGCGCAGGCCCATGATAGCCTCTTTTTCACCAGCCGCATTTAAACTCCATGCCGTCGCCTCTAAACAGGCGGGCAATGAATGCGCTTCTACCACCAGAGAATGATAGCGCGTTACTTCTACAGGTTGCGCTAAGCCGGCAAAGACACCCGCTTGCTCATGGGACACCATAGAGGTTTTGCCATGCATTACTTTTTCTGCACGCACTACCTTGCCGCCAAACACTTGGCCAATACTTTGATGGCCTAAACACACGCCTAATAGTGGAACTTTTCCAGCGAAGTGAGCGATCGCAGCCATAGAGATACCCGCTTCGTTGGGGGTACATGGCCCTGGGGAGATGACTATATGACTGGGTGCTAGTCCCTCAATGTCTGCAAGGCTTATTTCATCGTTACGATAAACCACAACCTCAGCCCCCAGTTCGCGAAAATAGCGCACTAGGTTGTAGGTGAAGGAATCGTAGTTATCGAGCATTAACAACACACTAAAGCCCCATTAAGAGATGAATAACAAACGCGTGATCAGTTTGAACTTGCAGGCATTATACTCTCTGCCTGCCAGCAAACCTACCCATGCTTCGCCCTAAGCTAAGCGAAACTTTCTAAGGCCAACTACCATGAGCCCAGTGGCCAACAACAAATACACCACCATGGTTAATACTGATTGCTGAAAACTATAACCTAGATCCACCAGAGACCCTAACCACACAGGGCCTAGCGCTGAGGCAAATACCACAAAGGTCCAATATAAACTCTTGATAGACCCTAGGTGACGTACGCCATAACATTCGGGCCAAAGTGCAGCTTGGGCTGTTTGAGCTAACCCTGAGCCCATACCCAGCAGCACCATATACAGCCAAATAACCCAATAACTATCCACTAGGTTAATCATTAACAAGGCCGCCGCTAAAGGTAAGAGGGTAAACGGCATTAAAGCTAAAGCACTAAAGCGATCAATTAATTGGCCCGCCACAACAGCCATCAGCGTCGCTATAAGCGAGTAAAGCAAATAGTTAGCGGTCATAAAAGTATGGGACCAACCTTTTTCGTCGGCTAAATTAAGGTGATGAAAGAATAACGCTGTACTCACCAAGGACGTGGCACACACGCCAGGTAAAATTAAGTAAAAACGGTAGTCTCTGAGCACATCTCGGCGGCGCCAAGACTTGGTATTGATGCGCTGTTCAGCAGCCTGATTGGGTGACATTGAAGCTTGTTTAAGTAAAGAATTTTCCTCACTCTGCTTGAGTTTTAACTCATAGTCTTGGTGCCGCCCATGATGACCTCGCAACAGCCACATGCTGGTCGGTAATATAATAATGAGCACAATCAGCGCCACACCGGTATAGCTCCAACGCCAACCCACAGCAGCAATGGCCATTACTGCTAACCATGGCAGCACTGCTTCACCCGCAGCAAAACCCATAGCCACCATCGCTGTCGCTTTACCCCGTTGCTGCTCAAAATAACGCCCCATGGAGGTGTAAGCCACATGGCTCATTAAACCTTGGCCTGTCTGGCGTAATAAAAATACACCAACAACTAACCATACCAGACTAGTTACTTGGGCAATAAACCAACACGCGAAGGCCAGACACAAAACTACAAAAAAAGCGTAGCGTTGCAACGGTACCTGATCAATCAATTTTCCAGTAATCGGCAATAACAAAGCACTCAACAAGGTTCCCGCCATGTAAATACCACCCCACTGGGTGTGACTCATGGCAAAGTCTTGTTGAATGGCATGACCAAATATGCCAATAAAGTAGGTCTGCCCAAAGGAAGACGCAAAGGCTGTAATCAAGCCAAACAATACAAAGCGCGTATGGTTTTTTAACAATAATCCGTATGCGCCTATAATCATCCTTTACAACCTCTAACGGGCAAGTCTAAATCAGGAGTAGGCTTACTCCCCTGCTGCAATTAGGCTCGCATTGCCACCTGCAGCCGTAGTATCGACACACAAATGGCGTTCCATGGTATACCGCTGTGGGTCTGCGGTTTCACTAACTAATGGCAATAGGGGCCCAGTTTGGTTTGCTAGGGCCAGCCGCAATTGCTTTTGGTAGGCAGCATCGCCGTTTGCAGCAACGGCATGATAGCCCGACAAGGAAGCGATGTCTGTAGCTGCAAGCTGTCCTTGAACCACGACCAAGGGTAAATCACACTCGGGTAAGTTAAGGTCATTAACAATCATCACCACGCCATTACCTTGAGCTAAGGCTGTCTGCGCTTGTAACAATGCAGTGTGCCGATCTGGCCCTAAGCACAAGACCACACCACGGGCCACGGTACTGAGCTGATTCAACTCCCCCGTTGGACCAGGTAACAAGACCACATCACGGCATAAGTCTTGTAGTCGGCTGGCTTGCGAGCCAAACACCTGAGTCAATCGAGACAAGCGTTCACTGCTTTGCTGCCACTCTGTGAGCCCAGTGAGGTGTAATGAATCTATGGCTTGCTGCACCTTATTTAAATTCACCAAGTGGCCTGCTGGAGGAGCGGTCTCTATCAAAAGTGGTTGCCGTAGACGCTGAACATACTGTGGCCCACCCGCCTTAGGCCCAGTGCCCGATAGGCCTTCTCCACCGAATGGCTGACTACCTACTACGGCACCAATTTGGTTGCGATTGACGTAGGTATTACCTGCATGTACGCCCTTTACTAGCTGCTCAACACGGGCATCAACCCGGGTGTGAATACCAAAGGTTAAACCATAACCTTGGGCGTTAATGGCTCCCACTAAGTGGTCTAAGTCTTTAGCTGCAAAGGTGGCTACGTGCAGCACAGGGCCAAAAATTTCTTCACCCAGGTCTTCGATGCCGTTAAGCTTAATCACCACAGGGCCCACAAACAAACCTTGTTCTGGTGCTGCAAGCTGCTTGAGCACATTGCCTTTAGCCGCATGGTCGGCAATGTAATCTTCAATCTTAGTTTTGGCAGTCGTATCAATGACTGGGCCTACGTCGGTGTTTAAATGCCACGGATTGCCCAAGGTAAGCTCATCCATGGCACCATAAAGCATCTGCAGCACCTTGTCGGCAATATCCTCTTGCAAGTACAGCATACGTAAGGCGGAACAGCGCTGGCCCGCACTTTGGAAAGCCGAAGCCAATACGTCGCGTACCACTTGCTCTGGTAACGCTGTGGAATCAACCACCATGGCATTAAGACCACCGGTTTCGGCTATCAACACCGCATCTGCGGCTAAGTTAGTCGCCATGACCCGGTTGATGTGCTGCGCGGTGGCAGTAGAGCCCGTAAAACAAACCCCATTAACCCTTGCATCACTGGTAATTGGCGCCCCTACTTCCTGCGCTCCCCCTGGCAAAAATTGAACACTAGCCACAGGAATACCCGCTTCATGCATTAACTGTACTGCCCTATGGGCCACTAAGTTGGTTTGCCCGGCAGGTTTGGCTAAAACCGCATTACCACCTGCCAATGCAGCAAATATTTGGCCACTAAAAATAGCCAATGGAAAATTCCACGGAGAAATGCAACTCACTACACCGCGTCCTTCATGCTGTGGCTCTGCTACCATTTCCTGTGCGTAAAAACGTGCAAAATCGACTGCTTCACGTAATTCGCCCACCGCATCTAACCAAGTTTTTCCTGCTTCTTTAGCTAAAATAGCAAACAGCTCTGTTGCATTGGCTTCATACAAGTCTGCTGCTTTCTCAAAACAAGCCACCCGCTGCTCTATGGGCATGGCTAGCCACTCGGCCTGGCCTGCAGGCGCTGCCACCAATGCTGCCTCAAGTTGCTCTTTAGAGGTAATATGAACCTGGCCCACTTGCTCATCATCTGTAGCCGGATTGATGACCCGTTGAGGGGCCGCTGATGGGCCTTGGTAATTAGCCACAATGGGCAGCGCCTGCCAATTTTGTTGGGCCAAATAGGCCCGTGCTAATTGCATCTTTTCCACCGTAGGCGCATCAGTAATATCCCAGCCCTTGGCGTTCTTCCGATAGCGACCGAGACTTTGGCCAAACATATCTTGGGGCCGCACAATGGCATGGCTGCTGCAGCTTAAGCCTTGATCTAAACGTTCTAAGACCACATTCACTGGGTCTTGAGCAATGGTTTCTGGGGCAATTTCTGGGTTCACTAGCTGATGAACAAAAGATGAGTTAGCCCCATTTTCTAACAAACGCCGCACGAGATAAGCCAACAGGTCTTGGTGCGCGCCAACCGGCGCATAAACCCGACAACGCACGCCACCCTGAGCCATCACACTGGCATGCAATGATTCTCCCATGCCATGCAATCGTTGGAATTCAAAGGCATCATTGGTGCCTGCCAACTGCAAAATGGCGGCCACTGAGTGGGCATTATGGGTGGCAAACTGAGCATAAATACGACTGGTCATGGTTAGCATTTTTTTCGCACACGCCAGATAAGATAGATCGGTATTAGCCTTGCGAGTAAATACTGGAAAATCTGTCAATCCCATCACCTGAGCGCGCTTTATTTCTGCATCCCAATAAGCCCCCTTAACCAAGCGCACCATAATTTTTCGATCTAAGCCCTCGGCTAATTCATAGAGCCAATCCAACACCCAAGGTGAGCGTTTACTAAAGGCCTGCACCACCACTCCAAAGCCATGCCAACCTGCAAGTTCTGGTGCAGCTAAAACGGCAGCAATGACATCAAGGGAAATATCTAAACGATCGGCTTCTTCAGCATCCACATTAAACCCCATGTTGGCGGCTTTGGCCTGCTCAGCCAGCGCCAATACCCGTGGCACTAGTTCGGCTAATACACGCCCTCTCTGACCCCACTCATAGCGGGGGTGCAAGGCCGATAGCTTGACTGAAATACCGGGGTTGTTACGAATATCATCATCGTTACAGTGTGGCGTGAGGTCTTTAATGGCTTGGCTATAGGATTTAAAATAGCGTGTGGCGTCTGCAGCAGTGCGAGCCGCCTCGCCCAACATATCATAAGAGTGGGTGTAGCCTTTAGCTGTTAGCTTTTGCGCTCGGTGCGTGGCTTCTTCCATAGTGCGACCTAACACAAACTGAGAACCCAGCTCTTTCATAGCTTGAGCCACAGCCGTACGCACTACCGGTTCTCCCACTCGCTTAACTAGTCCACGCATGGCGGAACCCACTTTTTCTGCATCGACTGGCGCTAACAATTTACCGGTAATGAGCAAGGCCCAAGTAGAAGAATTAATAAGTGATGACTCAGAGTGGCCAAGGTGACTGGACCAATCCCCTGCTTGCACTTTATCTTCAATCAACGCATCTATCGTGGCTTTGTCGGGTACTCGCAATAGGGCTTCTGCCATACACATGAGCGCCACACCTTCTTTGGTGCTTAGGCCATATTCACCAAGAAATTTTTCCATCATGGTGGGGCTAGAATGGTTACGCACATGGCGTACCAAATCGGCCGCCTGTGCAGACATTTTTTGGCGACGATCAGGGGCTAGATCCAAGCCCTTTAATAAGGTTTCAACACACACTTGCTCATCAGCTAAATAGGCACTACGCATATTTAAACGAATATTTTTTAGTTGATCTTTGTTAGCTAATTTAGAGAGTATATTAGTCATGATGTGCCCCAGACGTTGATGTGTTCAAAGCGACAGTCTAAGCCCATATTAAAAGTAATATTAACTATATTTTCACGGTATAAGTAAATAAATAACTATAATTTAGTACAAATGCAGAATAATTATATACAATATTTAGGCAATTTTAGGTATATTTAGCAGCAATAGTATATTTGTGAAGCTACGATTAGTTATTATCCTCTCCAAGCACAGAAGGCCAGCACATGACTAAACTAGATCGCCACGACTGGGGCATTATTACCGCACTGCGTAAAGATGGCCGCATGACCATTACCGCCCTCGCCAACCAAGTTGGATTATCCAACACGCCCTGTCAAATTCGCCTTAAACGCTTGCAAGATCAAGGCTACATTACGGGCTACGTGGCGTTAGTTAATAAAACCAAACTAGGGCTAGATCACGTAGCGTTTGTGCAAGCGACTTTATCCTCCACCAGCAGTAAGTCACTGGCTGCTTTTAACGCTGCCGTAGGTTCCATTGCAGAAATAGAACAGTGCCACATGATTGCGGCTAGCTTTGATTATTTGTTAAAAGTGAGAACCAAAGACATGGCTACTTACCGTGCTGTTTTGGGTGAAAAGATATCCACCTTACCCCATGTGATGCAAACCAGTACTTTCGTTGTTATGGAAAGCGTCAAAGACGTTTAGGACTTTAGCGGGACATCCAGCCAAGGCCCTCGAGGGTGGAGGCTTTGGGCCGGTACTCACATCCAACATAGCCTTCATACGCAGACGCCTCTAGACTCCTAAATACCGGCGCATAATCTAGCTCTCCAGTATTGGGTTCATGGCGCTCTGGCACACCTGCAATCTGCACATGGAAGAGGTGGGGCAATAGTTGTTTAAACTGTTTTAGAGCGTTGCCCTCATGCTTTTGGCAATGAAAAAAATCAAATTGCAAGCCTAGATTATCGGCCTTGATTAGCTTAAGTAATCGCAGACACTGGGCTTGGTTAGATAATAAGTAACGCGGCATATCGACAGGATTAATGGCTTCCATAGTCAGGCGAATATCTAGTTTATTAGCCTCGGTTGCTGCCCAGCGTAGATTGTTTACATACACCCCCTCGGCAGCTTCAAGGCTCACCCCATGGGGCACCAATCCAGCCATCACATGTACCAAGGGTTTGCCCATGGCTAAAGCATAGTCCAGCGCCTGCTTAACCGATTGTTGAAAATCCTGTTGCCGATTAATATCGCACGCCAAACCACGATCACCCGCTAGCCAATGACCCGCACTGGTGTTGATGAGCACCTGCGGTATGCCACAATGATGGATTGCACTAGCCACCTCATCAACATTGAACTCGTAAGGGAAAAGGCATTCTACGCCCACAAACCCTTGATCTGCCGCAGCTTGATAGCGCTGTAAAAATGGCAGCTCATTAAATAACATAGAAATGTTGGCACACAGCTTAAGCATAGGGATAATAGGGCTAACTTCAGTTCACATGTTCGGGCAGCTTATCATGAACACAAACCCACCTGTAGGTTTCATTGGCCTTGGTTTAATGGGCCAAGCCATGGCGACACAATTACTGAATGCTGGTTATTGCCTGTGTATTCATAGCCGCACAGCCGCCAAGGCAGAACCATTAATAACACTTGGCGCCACTTACGCCAACACCCCCGCAGAGTTAGCGAGAAAAGTGCAAAGCGGCATCATTATTGTGTGTGTGACCGATTCTATTGCTCTAGAAGACGTATTAGTAGGTGAGCAAGGGCTACTGGCTCATATTGCCACCGACTGTTTGATCATTGATATGGGCACCAGCCGTTTTGACCTCACCCAAAAACTGGCTCAAAAGACCCAAGCAAAGGGCGCTCACTACATAGACGCTCCTGTATCTGGCGGCCAAATTGGTGCGCAGCAAGGCACCCTATCCATTATGGCTGGAGGGCAGCTTAGTCAGCTTCAACGGGCTCAACCTTTGTTCGATGCCATGGCCAAAAAAACCACCCATGTGGGAGATATTGGTTGCGGCCAATTGGCTAAAACAGCCAATCAAATGATTGTAGGTGCCACCCTTAACATTGTTGCAGAGGCGCTTTTCTTAGCGCAAAAAAATGGCGCTGATCCAGCCAAAGTTAGAGCCGCCTTGGGAGGCGGCTTTGCTGACAGCAAAATCTTACAAATTCACGGCCAGCGTATGGTCGACCAAGACTTTACCCCTGGTGCTCGCGCCACCACTCAGCTTAAAGACTTACAACAGGCCCAAGACTTAGCTGCACAAAGCCAGCTGCAATTGCCCCTTAACAATACTAGCCTGAGTCAATGGCAAGCGATGGTGGATGCTGATCTTGGTAGTCTAGATCAAGCCGGCATTATGGCTTGGGTGACACTGAACAATTGAGCAGGCAGATTGGCCACTGCCCACAATGCTTTGAGCCATTGCACAGACAAGGGTTATCTCCAGAGCGCAAATAATGAATAGTACCCCCGTGGCACATGGTAAGATGACCCCTGACACACACTGAGCAATACACAGGATATTTATATGAAGGCACATATTGGGCTGATTGGCCTTGCCGTTATGGGTGAAAACTTAGTGTTAAATATGGCGAGTAAAGGCTTTACTGTTGCCGTATTTAATCGGACCATGGAAAAAGTAAACCGCTTTATCTCAGGTCGGGGGGCGGATCAAAATATTATTGGCTGCCAGAGCATTGAACAACTCTGCGACAATCTAGAACGCCCCCGTAAAATCATGATGTTGATCAAGGCTGGTGAAGCTGTGGACAATGTCATCGAGTCGCTGCTGCCCTTTCTTGATGAAGGCGATATCATTATCGATGGCGGTAACAGCCATTATCCCGATACCATGCGTCGCTGTAGCTATGTTGAAAGTAAGGGCCTTTATTATATTGGTGCCGGTGTATCCGGTGGTGAAGAGGGTGCATTGTTGGGGCCCTCCATCATGCCTGGTGGCTCATCAGCCGCATGGCCCGCTATCCAACCCATTTTCCAAACCATTGCTGCAACCACAGATCATGGGGAAACCTGCTGTGAATGGGTCGGCAATGATGGGGCGGGGCATTTTGTGAAAATGGTTCACAATGGCATTGAGTATGGCGATATGCAGATGATCTGTGAAACCTATCAGATTATGAAAGATGGACTTGGACTGTCTAATGAGGCCATGCACGATGTGTTTAAACAGTGGAATACTGGCGTTCTGGACTCCTACTTAATTGAAATTACCGCTGATATTTTAGGCTACAAAACCAGTCATGGTGAGGCTGTCATCGATCACATTCTTGACGCTGCGGGACAAAAAGGAACGGGCAAGTGGACTGCGGTTACTGCACTAGATTTTGGTCAACCTGTGACCCTCATCGGCGAAGCGGTATTTGCCCGTTGCTTATCGGCACTAAAAGACGAACGAGTAGAGGCTGCCAAACAACTCAGCGGTCCACCTATGGTTTTTGAGGGTGACACAAGGGCATTTATTGATGACTTACAGCAGGCACTGTATGCCTCAAAAATTGTCTCCTATGCTCAGGGTTACCAACTATTGCGAGCCTCAGCCCTTGAACATGGATGGCATCTAAATTATGGCCAGATCGCTCAAATGTGGCGTGGTGGCTGTATTATTCGGTCCGTTTTTCTTGATGATATTAAGGTGGCCTTTGATCATAATCCAGAACTCGTTAACCTCATGCTCGATGGCTTTTTCAAGCAGGCCATAGAGACGGCACAGGCGGCTTGGCGGCGAGTGATTATGCAATCGGTTAAGCTCGGCATTCCCATGCCCGCCATGGCCTCAGCGCTGGCCTATTACGATGGTTACCGCACCGCACGCCTGCCTGCTAACTTACTGCAGGCCCAACGTGATTATTTTGGTGCGCATACCTATGAGAGAATTGATCAAGCAAGGGGTGAGTTCTTCCACACCAACTGGACGGGAAGAGGTGGCAGCACGTCAGCGTCGACCTATCTTGTTTAATTAGCTTAAGGCGTTTGCCTTATCACGCTGAAATAACAGGCTAGTTTTGGACCCTCAACGGGGCTGGCCTTGGATGACTAACTGCCCAGTAGAAAGTTCTTCATGAGTTCTTTACCACCTTCTGTAGCAAAAGATTCTGGGTGGAATTGAATGCCTTGAATTGGGAATTGTTTATGTTTTACACCCATAATTTCATAACTTTGTGAACCAAACTCACCCACCACTGCAGTGAGTTGAAGGCAGTCTGGCATGGACTCAGCTTCGGCCATTAATGAGTGATAACGCATGACTTCTAGTTGATCTGGGATGTCTGTAAAAACACCAGTGCCGTCATGACTGATGGCACTGACTTTACCATGCATCGGCACATGGGCCTTCACTACTTTACCACCAAAACAATGCACAATACCTTGCATTCCTAGACACACCCCAAGCAGGGGGATTTTTGGCCCGAGTTGGGTGATTACTTGTGCGCACACTCCAAAGTAACTTTGGTCATCTGGAGAGCCTGGGCCTGGAGAAATAATAATTCTATCGGTATTAGCAGCTTCGATGTCGGCGACGGTGATTTGATCATTGCGGGCAACGATGACCTCAAAGTCGCCAATTTTGCCGTTCAGTTTAGCCGTTGAGAGCACTTCACCTATGTATTGGTATAGGTTGTAGGTGAATGAATCATAGTTATCAACCAAATAAACCGTGAACTTTTTTGGATATTGGCTCATGACTTCACCTCCATAAACTGCTCTAACACCTTTAGCGTGCCGGCAAATTTACGTTGAATTTCTTGGTATTCATCTTCTGAATTGGAGTCATATACATTACCACCGCAGGTCTGTACGTACGCTTTTGTGCCATTAGCAAAGACCGTACGAATAGGAATGGCAAAGGTGCAGTCACCATTAAAACCAAAGTGACCTACGGCGCCACCATAGGGACCCCGACCATCTAGCTCTAACTCATCTATAATTTTCATGGCTTCAATTTTAGGTGCTCCAGTTAAAGTACCGGCTGGAAAATTACTCGCTAAAGCAGAAAACATGTCTTCGTTTTCGGCCATAATGCCAACAATCTCACTGGAAATATGCTGCACGTGACTAAAGCGCTTAATGTCCATTAAACTGCGCACTTTAACCGTACCAAAACGCGCCACCCGACCAATATCATTACGATGTAAATCTACAATCATATTGTGTTCAGCAATCTCTTTGGGATCGTTCAATAAGGCCCGCGCTAAAGCGGTGTCTTCCTCTGGAGTGGCTCCACGCTTGGCAGTGCCTGCTAGAGGGTAAGTCTCCATTTCGCCTTGACGCAGGCGGAATAGTAATTCTGGACTAGCACCAATAATCTTTTGCTCAGCAAATTTAATGTAATACATTTGGGGTGAGGGATTAATAATACGCAGTTGCTCATATAGATTAATACTTTCACCCAGCATATCAAAGCGGTACTTAAAGCCCACTTCACACTGGAATATTTTGCCTTCTACAATGTCACCTTTCACTTTTTTAACCGCAGCCGCATGCTGTTCTCGGTTCATGTCTTCACCTTGAGGCACAACCTTTAGGCCACCAATAGAAGGTGTTGGGGTATTGATAAGGGTTTCAATTAAAGCAATACGATTATCTTCATAATAGTAGTAAATCAATTCGCCTGTCATCTTGTCGTAAATAAGGCCATCTTTGTATAAACCAAATTTAAATACGTCAAACGCATCACTAGCCGTGAGGCTTAGGCTTGGCTCAAAGTAATTCATGGCATCGTAGCCAATATAACCCGTGAGTCCACCGGCATATCGGCGGCTGATAATATTTTGTGGCACAATATCACGCAAAAGATAATACGGGTTGTCACTGGCGTAGGTTTGCACCTGACCCGCGCGATCGCTGATATGCAGTTGTTTACCATTAGCCCAGAAAATCTGTTCTGGATCAAAGCCAATCAGTGAATAGCGGGAAATATGACTATCCTCGCCTAAAGACTCCAGCATGTAACAGGTTGCAAACTGCTGCTCAATTTTTTTAAATAATTCAAAAAAATCACAGCTAGCGGTGACGGTGGTGTAGCTTGGCTTGCGGGCCATTTTTATTTTATTAGGACGGGTCAATTTTATAACTTCCAGCTTGAAGGGCTCTAGAGCCTCGGGTCACAGTGGCAATACCCACACCGAGTTGTTGGGCTACTTGGCGTTGCGATACCCCTTGGGATAGCAACTCAAAAATTTGTAATCGATTAATCAGCTCTTGCTGTTCATAAGGCGTTAGCAAGCCCTGCAGTGCCCCTAACATCTGCTCGTCAGTGGTTTGAGTCATAAGGTATTTAACGACAGGCATGAGGGGTGGGTTAGTGGCCATAGGTAAATGCTGTTGAGTTATGGGCGATCTACGCCGTATCAATGTACTAGTACGTTAGCATAAGATGAACCTGCTGCCAAGGGTTAAATAGGCCAGAGTTTAATTATTCAAGGGGCAATTAGGCCAGGGGTGATTAGACAAGGAATTAATTAGGCAAGGGCTGATATCAAGACGCTTTACAGGCAGTCAAGCACCCAGTCTGGCTCACACTCAGCTATATCACGCCCATGATTGTAGCCTCCCCGCACCCCCGCACAGGGCATGCCACAGGCCTTGGCGGCATTAATGTCGTTACTCGAATCACCTATCATTAGGCACTCCTCCACCCCAAAACCCAGCTGCTGGGCCGCTTTTAACAAGGGCATTGGGTGGGGCTTTTTCTCAGCAAAAGTATCCCCTGCAAAGACGAGGTCAAAGTAATGCAATATGCCAAATTGTAACAATAATGGCTGGGTAAATTGGCTGGGCTTATTGGTAATCACCCCTTGCCTAACCCCTGATTGATGCAACTCACCCAGCAAGGCTTCTACCCCATCATAAAGCCGACTCTGCTGATTGCCCAGCTGCAAATAGGCATCCATAAATAACTGCAGAGCTTGTTCTAATCGAGGGTCTATGGCTTTTGGTTGCCAATGGTTGGCAAGAATTCGCTGCACTAATACGCCGGCACCATTACCTATCCATTGCTCAACTTGGCGTACACTGGGCTCGGCAATATCGAGCGCGCTGGCCATGGACAAACTCGCTGCGTAAAGGTCCGGTAAGCTGTCTAAAAGGGTACCGTCCAAATCAAACAGCACAAGTTTAGGCTCAAAACCTATTTTACTGAACAGTGGTATCATATTTTTTAAATCAGCAGGCGGCCAGTTCTTTGCGCATCAAATCAATAGTGGCTTGGTAATCATCGGTATTAAAGATGGCAGAGCCTGCGACGAAGGTGTCGGCCCCCGCCCGGGCTATTTCGCCAATATTAGCCACGCCAACTCCACCGTCTACCTCAAGGCGAATATCTAATCCCGAAGCGTTAATGCGCTGGCGCGCTAAGCGTAGCTTATCTAATGTGGAAGGAATGAACTTTTGGCCACCAAAGCCTGGGTTTACTGACATTAATAAAATCATATCCAACCGATCCATGACATGATCTAAGTAGTGCAAGGGTGTGGCGGGATTAAACACCAAACCGGCTTTAGCGCCACCGTCTTTAATGATTTGTAAAGAACGATCGATGTGATCACTGGCTTCTGGATGAAAGGTAATATAGCTAGCCCCAGCTGCCAAAAACTCTTCGATCATGCGATCCACCGGCTGCACCATTAAGTGCACATCAATGGGAGCAGTCACCCCATGGTCGCGCAAGGCTTTACACACCATGGGGCCAATCGTCAGGTTAGGCACGTAATGGTTATCCATGACATCAAAATGCACAATGTCGGCCCCAGCCGCTAACACCTTATCCACTTCTTCGCCCAAGCAAGCAAAATTGGCGGCTAAAATGGAGGGTGCTATTTTAAAATCGCTCATGGCGTTATATTCCAGTATGTGGTGACAAAAAACTACTTACGCGATTTTTTAATGGCGTCGTAAGCAGCTTGAATTTCTTGAGTTTTTTGTTTCGCTATGAGCATCATTTCATCGGGCAAACCACGGGCCACTAGCTTATCTGGGTGATGCTGACTCATGAGCTTTCTATAAGCCATCTTAAGACTTTTGGCATCGCAATCTTGAGCCACACCTAACACGCCATAAGCTTGCTTTAGCCCTGCATTGCCTGCCCCTTCAAACTGACCTTGGCCGCCCCCTTGATGAAATGACTGCTCAGCCTTCATGCGCTCTGCTACCGCTTCAAACTGCTGCTGAGTAATACCTAATAGCTGGCATACTTGAGTTAATACGCGGCCTTCTGCTTGGCTAAATGCACCATCAACTAAGGCTGCTTGTAATTGAATTTCAATAAACATTTGCCTCACTGAGGCATTGTTCACCAAAGCTCTTCGCAAGGGTTCTAACACTTGGGCTAGGTCAAAAGAGCTGTCTTTACCCTGACCAAAGCATTCGATGGCACGCTTGCGTAGGGCCTCTGTCAATTGCATGCGCGTCATCACCACTTCTGCATATTGAATTTCTTCAGCCGTGACCTGACCGTCAGCTTTTGCAATTTTTCCCATTACGCAGAAAGTAGCGTCAAAGAAAGCCGTTTGGGCTTTAGCCTGCGTCCAACTCTCAACCCCAGCAACGCTGCGAATTAACTTGTCTAAATAATAACCAATGGCGGCGCCAAAGAGCATGCCAGAAGGCCCGCCAGTTAAGCCTATTAAGGCGCCCAGTACTAATCCCGTTCTATGGCGAGCCATGTTGGCGCCAAAACTGTAAGTATTCACATATTCACCCGTGTTTGAAAACTCGCCCTATAATAAATGGCCCAGACTGGAAGCGCCACATTGAGACTATATAAATTCGTTAAATTGACACTTTTTATGGATTCCACCCCACAGAAGTCCCCATTGCGCATACATTTGGTTTAAACTAAGTCTTCAACTTTTTTGACGCACCAATTTTTTGGTCTACAATTACTGGATTTCTTCTGTCAATGCATATGCCAGCACCAAGCCTCCCTCTGACACTCGCTTTGCTCATTAGCTGCAGTCTAAGTACCCTAGTCACGGCCGACCACCAAGCCATCAGCCTAGATTGGCAAACACCCAGTGTCACCTCAAGTGATCTGAGTTGCGGTTACTACCTACCCTACCAAGCAAACACCTTAGAGCAAAATGTCAGCCTCGATCAACAGCCTCTTTATACCCATGCTGATACAAGCGAATACAACCAGGGCACCACTCATTTTCAAGGTGACGTGGAATTTCGTCAAGGCAATAAAAAAATTACAGGCGACTCCGCCCGGTTTGACCAAGATAATGGCAAGGTTGATATGATAGGCCATGTGACGATGCGCCGCCCCAACATGATTATTGAAAGTGACTCTGCGCAATTTAACACCACCGATTCTGAAGCCCAACTTAACCAAGCACAACTTGCCTTGCCGATGAGTGAACTAAGGGCAGCAGCACAAATTATTGACTACCACCAGGATGACACTGTCACCATGAAGCAAGGCAGTTTTACCTTTTGTGCGCCTGGTGATAACACATGGGCCATTCACAGTAACAAAATAGAGCTAGACCCAGAATCTGGTATGGGTGAGGCGCAGCACGCTATCCTCAAAATTGGTGTAGTGCCGGTGTTTTATTTACCTTGGATGAGTTTTCCCATTAATGACCAACGCCAATCAGGCTTTCTGTTCCCCACTGTAGAGAGCTCAACACAGATGGGCTTGGATGTGACAACACCCTATTACCTGAACCTAGCGCCCAATTATGATGCCCTGATTACGCCTCGTTTTACTGAACTTAGCGGTAGCAGCTTACACACCAAGTTTAGGTATTTAGGCGACCACAGTGAACAAACGTTAGATGTTGACCTAGCCATTGACGATCTCAATGGCGACCAAAACAGGTGGTTACTGAATTACACCAACGAAGCCAAAATCAATGATCAGCTCACCAGTTCAATTAACCTTAAACGCATCAGTGATTTTGAACTACTAGACGCTTATGGTTTAGATCACGAAGACACTGAAAAGACCTCTATCATCAGCAAAGCATCGCTTAACTACCAAGGGCAATCCTCCCTACTAGACACGGCCAGCTTAGCAGTGATTAGTCGTCAAAATGTCGCCACCGGAGTGCCTGCGTACGACCAGCTGCCCCATGCAACCCTAACGGGTGGAAGTGTTTTTAATCAGCAACAGCAGGTGATCAATACTGATTACTTGCTCGACCTAACCCGCTTTACTAGAGATATTGAAGGCCTGACTGGCACTAATAAGATTACCGGCATTCGAACCCACTTAGTACCAAGTTTAAGTACATCATGGGTGAGTGATTATAGCTTTATCAAACCAAAACTTAGCCTACCCATTACAAGCTACCAATTGAGTGATACACCCACTAACATTACCTCAAGCAAGACTCGTATCATCCCTCAGTTTGAGATTGATAGTGGCTTATTATTCGAAAGGGGTCTTTCAAATGGCTATCTGCAGACTTTGGAGCCAAGGCTTTATTACGCCTACGCGCCTTATCAGCAACAAGACGACATGGCTATTTTCGACACTAGCGGCAGCAGTAGTGCTTTATATGGTCCCAATCGATTTAACGGTTTTGACCGTATCGGTGATACTAATCGGGTAACCATTGGTCTAGATAGCCAATTTTTAAGTGCGACAGGTTGGCAAAAAGCAAAGTTATCGGTATCGCAAATGTATTATCTTAGCGACCGTAAAGTGCAGGTAAGCAACGCGAGTAATACCAGCACTGAAACTTTGTCACCCATTTACGGATCCATGAATTATAATTTCAACACTGAATGGACATCTAATCTAGGTGTAACTTGGAGCCCTGACTTTGGCAGTGTCAGTTCCACCAGTGCCAACATGAAATATCAACCTAGTAATAGAAAAGTGATTGACTTTAAGTATACTGAAGTTAATAAAGGCTCTCAGCAAGCTGAAGCGTCTTTGATGTGGCCTATAGCACCCCAGTGGACCTTAGTTGCCAAGCGTAAAGAGGACATCCGCAATCAGCAGCTGCAGGAAGAAATTATAGGCGTAAGATATGTCAACTGTTGCTGGCAAGCCAGCTTGGTTAACCGTTACTGGCTAGTAGACCAAGTGAAGGGCATTGAGCATGGCGTCTTTTTTGAGCTGTCTCTTAAGGGCCTCGGCAAAAGTAACAAACAACTGACCCCAGGCGAGAAAGAGTCCATGGGAGATATAATGAAAGGAATAGCAGGCTATAATGAATACATTCAGTAAATGGGGCATCAACCTAAGTATGGGTTTAGCTTTAACATTAGCGTCATCTTGCGCTATTTTTGCGGCGCAAAAACTTGATAGTATTGTTGCCGTTGTGAATGACGACATTGTATTAAAAAGTGACCTAACCACTCGCCTTGTAAAAGTTCAGCAACAGTTCACTAATGACCAGACGAACATGCCAGACCTAAAAGCGCTGACTAGTCAGGTGTTAGATCAGCTCATTATTGAAAACTTGCAGCTGCAGTTGGCCACAAAAAAAGGCGTCTACATTGCCGACCCTAGCCTAGATTTAGCGATAGAACGTATTGCCAAAAATAATGGCTTGTCACTGCCTGAACTTGCGCAAGCAATTGCCGATACTGGCGAAACCATGGTGCAGTTTAGGGCCAAAATTCGCCAAGAATTAACCATTAATGAAATTCAAGCCTCGTCTGTTAACCGCCGTATCCGTATTAGTGAGCACGAAATAGATCGCTACTTAGCCTCTAATCAGGGTCAGCAATTGGCTGATACAGAATATGAAATTGGCCATATCTTAATCAGTTTAAGCGCCCAGCCCGATGCCCAAGAACTTGAGATAGCAAAAGAAAAACTAAATGCCATCAACAGTGCTTTGGAGCAAGGCATCGAGTTTAGCAGCGTTGCTGCAACCCACTCTGACGCCCTCAACGCATTAAAAGGCGGTAACCTCGGATGGCGTAAAGGTAGCCAGTTACCCGAGCTATTTGCTGAACCCATTAAAACCATGGGCACGGGAGAGGTCAGTTCACCCATTCGCAACGGCAGTGGTTTTCATGTGATTAAGCTAATCAATAAGCGTGGCGTGAGCATTCAAACCGTGGCTCAAACCAAAGCTAATCACCTATTGATCTTGCCTAATGAAATTCGTTCACCCAGCCAAGCCCAAGAGCTTATTAACGAACTCCATCAACGCTTAGTTGAAGGTGCAGATTTTTATGACCTTGCCCGTACCTTTAGCGACGATGCCAATTCAGCCCCTAGTGGGGGTGATTTAGGCTGGGTTAACGCCAATCAACTGCCCGCCGTTTTACAAACAGCCTTGGACCTTTTAGCCTTAGAAGAACTGAGCCCACCTATACAAAGCGCCCAAGGCTGGCATTTACTGCAAGCGGTGGAACGACGCACCAAAGACGTTGGCCAAGCCAACCTGCGATATCAGGCTAAACAGGCCATTAACGCCAGTAAATTTGCTAACGAGCTAGAAAATTGGTTGCGCGAAATTCGCAATCAAGCCTATATAGAGGTTCGCTAACCATGAAGCGACTACTGGTGACTGCAGGAGAACCTGCAGGTATTGGCCCAGAACTATGCTTAACCCTTGCAGGGCAAGCCAGCACTGCACTGCAGCAGGCTGAGATCGTGGTAGTGGCAGACATACATCTACTGCAAGATCGGGCAGCGCAATTAGGCTTGGTCATCGACTTTTGCTCGATCAGTCTACAACAAGAGATGACGCCCACCGCTGCCAACCAACTCAAGGTGTTGCATGTGCCCTTGCAGGTTGCAAGTCAGGCTGGGGTTTTGAATACTGACAACAGCGCCTATGTATTAAACACTCTTAATTTAGCCTGTGACGCCTGCCTCAATGGTCAAGCTCACGCGCTGGTGACGGCCCCCGTGCATAAAGGCATTATCAATGATGCCGGCACTGCCTTTAGTGGCCATACCGAATATTTGCAAACCCGCTGCAAGGTAGACCGAGTAGTGATGATGCTAGCGTGTGATGCCATGCGCGTTACCCTAGCCACCACTCACCTGCCCTTGCAAGACGTGCCTGCGGCTATTACGCCCCTAGCACTAAGCCAAACGCTGCACATTGTGGATGCCGAGTTAAAGAAAAAGTTTGGTATTGGCCAGCCGTGTATTTATGTGTGCGGCCTTAACCCTCACGCCGGGGAAGATGGCCACTTGGGTAGGGAAGAGCTAGATGTCATTATCCCTACGTTAGAGCAATTACGCAGCGAGGGCTTAAATCTTGTGGGTCCTTTACCTGCCGACACCTTATTTAACCCTCAAAATTTAGCAAAAGCAGATGCTATTCTTGCGATGTATCACGATCAGGGCTTACCCGTGCTAAAATATGCGGGCTTTGGCGATGCCGTGAATATTACTCTGGGTTTGCCTATTATCCGTACCTCGGTAGACCACGGCACCGCTTTAGATTTAGCCGGCACCGGCCAAGCCAAAAGTAGCAGCCTATTAAAAGCCACACAAAGCGCATTAGCCCTTTGTATGACTAGCTAGGTTGCCCCACATTCGAGATTTTTATGGCCAGTCAGACCCCAAAAAAACATCAAGCGCGTAAGCGATTTGGTCAAAACTTTTTACACGATCAAGGCATTATTCGCCACATTGTGGCCTGCATTCGGCCTAAACCAGATCAAAACATTGTTGAAATTGGCCCAGGTCTTGGTGCTATCACAGAGCATCTGTTGGCGTCAGCTGGACACTTAGACGTGGTCGAACTAGACCGTGATTTACTGCCTCATCTGCGTATTTCATTTGCCAGTTATGGCAACAATCTCCGTATTCATGAGGCTGATGCGCTGCAATTTGATTTTCGCAGCCTTAGCACTGACAACAAATTACTGCGTATCGTCGGTAACCTGCCCTACAATATTTCCACCCCTTTAATTTTCCATCTGCTAAGCTATACCGACCTAATTGCCGACATGCACTTTATGCTGCAAAAAGAAGTGGTGTTGCGCTTAGCAGCGGGAGCAGGTACCAACAACTATGGCCGCCTGAGTATTATGGCGCAGTATTTTTGTCGTGTAGATAGTCTATTTGAGGTTCCACCCGAGGCATTTGAGCCTCGGCCTAAAGTAGATTCTGCCATCGTGCGCATGGCGCCTTATACAGAATTACCTCACACGGCACACGACTTTAAGCACTTTGAGCAACTGGTAAAAAGTGGTTTTTCTCAACGTCGTAAGACCTTACGTAACAACCTAAAAGGCATTGCTAGTGACGAACAGTTGCAAAGTTTGGGGATTGACCCTAGCATTCGTTCAGAGCGTTTAACCGTGGGCGAATTTGTCGCCATTAGTAATTTATTGACACAAACATCGAGCTAGAGCCAAAAAATGAGCACTTTAAGCAATAATTATGACCTTAACGTCGGCGTAAAAACAGAATTTCTTGCAGAGCAATCTGATCCTAGCCGTAATCGCTACGTCTTCGCCTACAGGATCACCATCACCAATAGTGGCATTCAAAGTGCCCAACTGATGAGCCGCAAATGGATCATTACAGATGGCGATGGTAAAATTCAAGAAGTCTCTGGCGAAGGCATTGTGGGGCAACAACCTATCATCGAGCCAGGCCAGCAACACCAATATACCAGCGGTACCGTATTAGAAACCAAAGTGGGCAGTATGAGTGGTTCATACAGCATGATCGCTGCAGATGGCCACGAGTTTTCTGCACCTATCCCCTCGTTTACCCTGTCTTATCCCAACGCTCTGCATTAACGCTGCATAGACTATGGCTAGTTACGCAGTAGGTGATATACAGGGTTGTTTAGCCGAGCTTAGAGCGCTGTTGGATAAAGTGGGGTTTACTGCCGAGGATAACCTATGGGTGGCAGGAGACTTAGTGAACCGCGGACCCAGCTCATTAGAGACCCTGCGCTTCATCAAATCCTTAGGCGCGCGCGCCAAGGTGGTACTGGGTAATCACGACCTTCACCTACTGGCCTTGCATGCTGCGGATGCACAACTTAAACCCGATGACACCTTACAGCCCATATTTGCTGCTCACGACCGGCAACTGTTATTAACTTGGCTACAACAACAACCCTTGCTGCACTACGATGCCCAGTTCGACACAGTAATGACCCATGCAGGTATTCCACCCTGCTGGAACTTAGCCCAAGCTCAACAACATGCCCAAGAACTGCATGCGCTATTACAAAGCGATAGGGCGCCATCTTTTTTTGCGGGCATGTATGGCAACCAGCCCGACCTGTGGCACGACGACCTTAAAGGTATCGAACGCTGGCGCTGCATTACTAACCATTTTACGCGTATGCGCTTTGTCACCCCTACGGGTCAATTAGATTTCATGTCCAACGGCAAGTTGGATAGCAACACTAATGATCAACAAGCACCATTAACTCCTTGGTTCGAGCGACCCAGTGCGGTCACTGCAAGGCAGGTATTTGGTCACTGGGCAGCGCTTAAAGGTGAAACGGGCAAGGCGCATGTAATTAACCTCGACATGGGCTGTGTTTGGGGTGGCCACCTTAAATTAATGCGTTTAGAAGACGGCCAATGCTTTAGTGTAAGTTGTGACAAAGCATAACCTCATCAACCTGAGCCCTGAACCCTTATAATTACAATTAGATTTAGCTAATACAAAATTGCACAAACAACTGACAAGCTCTACACTGCCACTTAGCCCATACAGGAATAAAATATGTCTGAAGTTACTCCCATTGCCCCCGCTGACGTTATGGACAAGGTGAGCCAAGGTGCCTACCTAGTAGATATCCGTGACATTAATAGCTACCAAAATCATCACATTAAAAACAGTGAACGTATTGATAACGACACGTTGCAAGACTTTTTACGTGATGCAGACATGGACAAACCCATCATTGTTTGCTGCTACCATGGCATCAGTTCCATTCAAGCGGCAGGCTTTTTAGCCCAGCAGGGCTTTGATGAGGTGTATAGTTTAGAAGGTGGTTTTACCGCTTATTGCGTGCAATTTCCAGAGCACTGCAACGCCCTATGAGATCGACCTTGCATGACCAACAGTAAAACCTATCTAGTCGGTGGTGCCGTGCGTGACAGCCTACTTGGCCTCGCGGTCAAAGAGCGCGACTATGTGGTGGTGGGCAGCACACCTGAAGCTTTGGTTGCCCTTGGGTATACTCAAGTGGGCAAAGACTTCCCAGTATTTTTACACCCAAAAAGTAAGGCCGAATACGCCCTAGCCCGCACAGAACGTAAAGCAGGCAAAGGCTATAAAGGCTTTCAAGTGCATGCCACCCCAGAGGTGACCCTAGAAGACGATCTACTGCGCCGCGACTTAACAATTAATGCCATCGCCCAAGCACCAGACGGCCAATTAATTGATCCCTATGGCGGCCAACAGGACCTACAAGCAAAGCTTCTTCGCCATGTGTCACAAGCCTTTAGTGAAGACCCCTTAAGGGTGTTAAGAGCGGCTCGTTTTGCCGCCCACCTGCATCATTTAGGTTTTACCATTGCCCCCGAAACCAAAGCCTTGCTGGTGATTATCAGCAATTCTGGTGAACTAGCCACACTCGCTAAAGAACGCATTTGGCAAGAAACCCAAAAAGCCTTAAGCAGCCAGAGCCCATGGGTGTATTTTGAAGTACTGGAAACGTGTGGTGCACTGCAAGAGCTAATGCCCGTGTTAGCAGAATTAGTGTGCCGTAAACCACAAGCACTCAGCACCCTAAAGACAATAAGCGCCGCCACCACCAGCACCGATTTACGCCTCACCGCTTTGTTATATCAACTCAACAAGCCTCAAATTGAAGACCTTGCAGCGCAAATAAAGCTCCCCAATATCCCTAAAGCCTTGGCCCTTGCTACTAGCAACCACCAGCGTCAATTACGCGCTTATACTGAATTAGATGCCCTGCAAAAATACCTGCTGCTTAGCAGTCTTGGCCTCATGCGCCACACAGACTCATTAGACCCTCTATTGACCCTGTGCCAAGCCATTACCCACACCCAAGAACCTTTGTTTGGTTGGCATTCACCAAAGCAGCACATTTTAGATGATTTAGCACGCATACACAGGGTAAAACCTGCCACCCTGATTGCTCAGGGCCTGACTGGCAAAGCCCTCGGTGAGGCGCTGAAGAAAGCCCAAATAGCAGCCCTTTGAGACTTAGTGAGACCACCTAAGACCAGCAATATCAAGTAGCCATATATCGATGTGTAGTTTAGAACATCAGAACTGGTATTGGGTGGGCAACACTATTTGGTCGAATTGGTAGCTAGCTTTGAGTTGACCCATCGTTTGCGCCTTTGTTGGGTGCACTAGATCTGGCGCTAAATCTGCTAATGGATGCAAAACATAGGCACAGGTTAAAATATCTGGCCGAGGTAGGTTAGCCGCTGCATCTACTAAGTCGCCAAACAATAATAGATCCATGTCTAAACCATGACTACTGGGTCTTTGATCTCCACCTACAGGCCTTTGACGGCCATGTTTGGCCTCGGTAGTACGGATCCAATGCATCAGTTGTGGTGGACTCATGGGGCATTCAAAAGCCACCACCATATTAAGAAAATCTGGCCCCTCCATACCCACTGCTGGGGCACGGTAAACCGGAGACTGCTGTACTTGGCTAAAAGCTGATCTTAGTGCAGTAATGCCTGCTTTAAGGCTTGCTTGGGGCTCAATATTGGCCCCTAAACCTAAGTAGACGTAAGTCATCAGGTGGGCTTTTGGCCACGTTCAATAATGACGCCGACATCACGGGCATTAGCAATTGCATCGGGTTTACCCAACTTAATACGCACAAAAGGTACGGCGAACTCAGCCAAAATTAAGCCTGCAATTTGTTCTGCCATGGTTTCCACAAGTAAGAACTCACTTTGTTCTACGAACTGCGTCAATCGATCTGATACATCTTTGTAACTCACCGTCCGATCAATGTCTTCAGTCGCTGCAGAAGGGCTGATATCCACCGCCATTTCTATATCTAACACTACCTTTTGACGAATCTCACGCTCCCAGTCAAAAATACCAATGACCGTGTCTACGCTTAACCCATGTATATATACTGTGTCCATTGCCAACTCTCTTTGTTTAGATGCTAATCCAGTGGTTATTGCGTCACCAGTGGCAGTTCATTTAACGGCCAACGGGGCTTTACTTTAAGGGTCAGGTCGTCGGATTGGCCAGCAGCCAAACGTTGTGCCCCCGCATAAGCGATCATGGCGCCATTATCTGTGCAGTATTCTGGCCGCGGGTAATACACCTTGGCCCGCAGTTTAGCGGTTTCTGCTGCCAGCTTCTCACGTAATACCAAGTTAGCACTGACTCCGCCTGCCATGACTAGAGTCGAGAGCATGGTCTGTTGCAGGGCACGCCGGCACTTAATCGCCAAGGTATCAACCACAGCCCGTTGAAAGGCAACGGCAATGTCGGCTTTGTCTTGCTCGGTCAACTGCCCCTGCTGTTTTTTAATGTCTTGAATGGCATACAACACGGCTGTTTTTAAACCACTAAAGCTCATATCTAAACCAGGCCTATCCACCATGGGACGCGGAAATTTAAACCGCTTAGGCTCACCCTGCAAGGCCAATTGAGCCACCATGGGACCCCCTGGGTAATCTAAATCCATCATCTTAGCGACCTTATCGAAAGCTTCACCAGCGGCGTCGTCTAAAGATTCTCCGAGTAATTCGTATGCGCCTAAGGCCCGCACATGGACCAGTTGGGTATGCCCACCTGACACTAACAAAGCCACAAACGGTGGCTTAGGGGCGTCTTCTTCTAACATGGGCGCCAAAAGGTGGCCTTCCATATGATGCACACCAATGGTAGGTACATCCCACGCCATGCCTAAAGCACGGCCTGTCGCTGCGCCCACCATTAATGCACCAATGAGACCAGGTCCAGCAGTATAAGCCACACCATCAATATCACCGTAGGCTAAGCCCGCCTTATCGAACACCTCTCGCATTAGGGGCACTAGCTTACGGATGTGGTCACGCGAAGCTAACTCTGGCACCACGCCACCGTATTCAGCATGCACCGCAATTTGACTGTAGAGTGCCTCAGACAGTATGCCTTTTTGAGTATCGTAGATAGCGACCCCAGTTTCATCGCAAGATGTTTCTATGCCTAATACGCGCATGAATAAGCCAATTAACTCTATAATCTTTGTAAGTAGGGGCAGAATTTTACCTTTCATCAAGCTCAATGACCACATCTACAAGCGCGATTTGCTGCATCTAGGCAAAACACCTTTAAGTAGATGGAAAATGGGCTTTACACTGGCCAACACATCAGAGTAAAATATGCGGCCTTAATCAATTAGGAACACTTCCTCAAGTCTGCGTTTAAGATTCTAAGAAAGTGCATAGAAAAACATTCGGATGGCTGTCTACTGCAGCCTCCACAATTAGGTAAAGATATGCCAGCTGTAAAACTGAAAGACAACGAACCATTTGACATTGCCCTACGTCGCTTCAAGCGCGCTTGTGAAAAAGCCGGCACTTTAGCAGATGTTCGCTCAAAAGAATTCTACGAAAAGCCAACCAGCGTTCGTAAGCGTCAAGCTGCAGCGGCCGTAAAGCGTCACGCTAAGAAGCTAGTTCGCGAGAACCGTCGTCACGTTCGTTTATACTAGGCTTTAAACCTAATATAGAACCCTGCACGACCTGCTTTACCACCCGATAACCAAGGGTGCATAAATAAAGCTATACATAGGGGCGGTTTTTCAGTTACCCGCCCCTTTGTCGTTTCTGACGTTTACGCATTGAGTGTACGCCTAGTTACGCTATAATTACTGAAACCAACTCAGCGAGAATTCACCATGTCCGACTTAAAGCTTCAACTTAAAGATGCTCAAAAACAAGCCATGCGTGACAAAAACAAACCTCGCTTAACCTGCATTCGCACCATGCTGTCTGAATTCAAACGCATCGAAGTGGATGAGCGCATTGAGCTAGACCAAGCCCGTGGCCTGGCTGTGCTTGATAAAATGCTCAAGCAACGTCGCGATTCTATCAGCCAATATGAAGCCGCTAAGCGCCAAGACTTAGCAGACATTGAACACTCAGAAATCAGTGTGATTCAGGAATTTTTACCTACCCCGCTCACAGATGACGAAATTAGCGCCCTGATCACTCAGGCCATTACTGATTCTGGCGCCAGCAGTATGCAAGACATGGGCAAAGTGATGGCGATTCTTAAACCACAGTTGCAAGGTCGCGCCGATATTGGCAAAGTAAGTGGTAAGATTAAAGCACAACTTGCTTAAGCTTTTATTAAAAGGCAAACCACTTGGCATCACGCATACCGCAATCATTTATTGATGACCTTCTTGACCGCACCGACATTGTCGATCTGGTAGATGGTCACGTAAAGCTTAAAAAAACAGGCCGCAACTATTCTGCCTGCTGCCCTTTTCATAAAGAAAAAACACCTTCTTTTAGCGTGGCTCCCGATAAGCAGTTTTATTATTGCTTTGGTTGTGGCGCCGGTGGCAACGCCATTGGTTTTTTAATGCAATTAGAAAACCTTAACTTTCCTGAAGCAGTCGAAGAACTGGCAGGTAAAGCTGGACTCACCGTCCCTAAAGACGATAGCGTCACCAGTAAAGCCGCCTCTGCCGCCAGTCAAGCTAAAACCCAAGCCCGCAACCAAGCCTATGACCTACTCAATCGCGCCAGCCAATATTATCAAAGCCAACTGCGCCGCCATCCTGACCGACAAAGGGCCGTCACTTACCTTAAAGGCCGGGGCCTGAACGGTCAGATAGCGCAACGATTTGGGGTGGGTTATGCACCTGTTGGCTGGCAGAACCTAATGCAAGAACTGGCGCCAAAAAAAGAACAAGAACAAGCACTAATTGATGCCGGTATGGCGGTTGAGAAGGAAGAAAATAAACGCCGCTATGACCGTTTTCGGGATCGTATCATGTTCCCTATCAAAGACTACAAAGGCCGCATTATTGCTTTTGGTGGCCGGGTCTTGGGCGACGACAAGCCTAAATACCTAAACTCGCCAGAAACAGTGGTTTTTCATAAACAAAAAGAACTTTATGGTCTCTATGAAGCCCGCCAACACGAACGCAACCTGAAACGCATTATGGTGGTTGAAGGCTACATGGACGTGGTCGCCCTAGCTCAGCACAACATCAACTATGCCGTCGCCACACTAGGCACTAGCACCAGTAGTTTTCATTTAGAACGCATCTTTAAGCTGGTGAGCGAAGTAGTGTTTTGTTTTGACGGTGACGCAGCAGGACTCAAAGCGGCAGATCGAGCCATGCACACTTGCCTAACGTTTATGGAAGATGGACGCCAAGCACGCTTTTTATTATTGCCCGACGGCGAAGATCCCGATTCTTTAGTGCGTCAAGAAGGCAGCGAAAAGCTGACGGCACGCATCATAGACGCCACGCCACTAAGCGATTTTCTGTTTCAACGCTTGGGGCAGGGTTTAGATGCTCATAATTTAGAACACAGAGCCAAACTTGCCACCGACGCCAGTCCGTTAATTGCCACCATCCCCAAGGGTATTATGCGCAGCATGATGCAGGCGCGATTAAGCAAGATTACTGGCCTCGATAAAGACACCTTAGCAGAGCTAAGCGCCCTAAAAGCACCCATGCCAGCGCCAACGGTAGAAATAGTCGATCAAGCTAGTTCGCACAGCGCACAAAAAACTACTGAAAAAACCCCAACAACAGCTCGCAAAAGCACCAATGACTATGACGGCTATCACAGGGCCGATACCAGCCCAGAGGCCACTGAAGAGCCCCATCACTGGCACCAAGAACAGCAACAGGCCGCAACAGCTGCGAGCCATGCTGTGGCGTCAAAGCCCCACTTTAGTGCCACCTTACCTAAGGTGCAAAACCCAGCTCACGCCGCCATTAGGGTCATTTTGCGGCATCCAGAAACCGTTGGACATATTGGTCAGATTCCCAGTCATTTAGCCGAATTAAAAATGCAGGATGCCGGCGTACTTACTCAGTTGTTAAGTACAGTGCAGGACATGCACAAGGCATTGAAGCGTTGGCCAAATCCAGCAGAATTACACATTGAATGCGCCACCTGGGACGCTTGGCCTATGCTGCGCCAGCTGGCCGCCATGGAATCTTTGCTGCCCCAAGGCAACTACCCACAACAGTTAGAAGAAGCCATTAGCCGCCTCCTGGGCCACCATTTTGAAGAACGCTTTAACCACCTATTGCACCTAGCATCGCAGCCTAATGCCGACGCCAGCACCAAAAAACAGCTAAAAGAGCTACTAAAAGAAAAAGAAGAGTTGCAAAATCGGCTAAAAAGTAGACAATAGGCGCACCAACGGATCTTATACTGGTCCAAGGCTAACGGGCGGCATGCTAGGCATCGCAAAAACAGACCCATTTTGTCTATAGCCTCGTGCAGGCTTCCAAAAGCACAAATTATCAGCTATTCCCTAACATTTGTGGAAGAATTCTTGTTTTTCTACTATAATTGGGAGCTGAGATTTTATAACATCCGCTTACTTACTATAGGGTTGCCATGGCCGCCAACGAACAGCAACAATCACGCTTAAAAGAACTGATCACTAAAGGTCGTGAACAGGGCTTTTTAACTTACGCAGAAGTTAACGATCACCTGCCACAAAACATTGCCGACCCAGATCAAGTCGAAGACATTATCGGCATGATTAATGACATGGGTATCACTGTATCTGAGCAAGCGCCAGATGCCGAAACCTTGCTCATGACCGACGGTGACTCCACCGACGAAGCCGCCGCCGAAGAAGCCGCTGCCGCATTGGCCGCTGTTGAAAATGAGGCCGGTAGAACCACCGATCCTGTGCGCATGTACATGCGCGAAATGGGTACCGTGGAACTACTCACCCGCGAAGGCGAAATTGTCATTGCTAAGCGCATTGAAGAAGGCCTAAGAGACGTCATGGATGCCTTGGCTCATTATCCAGATAGTGTCATCACTATTATCGATGTCTACAAACGCATCTTTACCGAGGAAGGCCGCCTAAGCGACCTCTTTAGTGGTTACATTGATCCAGATGGTGAACCTAACCCATCGCCGATCAACCCCACCACCGTTGTCAAAAGTGACAATGACGAAGAAGAAGAAGAAACCGATAATGGCCCAGATCCAATCGAAACGGCAGAACGCTTTGCCGAGCTAGAAGAGCAACTTGTTGTCGCTCTTTCTGCGGTTGAAAAGCATGGCCGCGAAAGTAAGGAAGCCATAGCCGCCTATGCTCACCTTGGTTTTCTGTTCTCACCACTCAAGTTGGTGCCTAAACATTTTGAATCTGTGGCTAAATACCCTCGTGGTGCACTGGCTCGTATTCGCGCTCAAGAAAAAATCATTACCAACATCTGTAATCGTAAAGCAAAAATGCCACGTGACGTTTTCTTAGCCGAGTTCCCTGGCAACGAAACAAACATTGAGTGGGCCGATGAACTGATTGCTAGTGGCGCCTCTTATGCCCCTGCTATCCGCCGCAACGCGGTTGATCTTCGTCGAGCACAACGTAAGCTTTCGATGGTAGTCGATGAAGCAGGCCTGAGCCTACGCGAAATCAAAGACATTAACCGCCGCATGACCATGGGCGAAGTGCGCGCGCGTCGTGCCAAAAAAGAAATGGTAGAAGCTAACCTACGCTTAGTAATCTCTATTGCCAAAAAGTACACCAACCGTGGCCTGCAGTTCTTGGACCTTATCCAAGAAGGTAATATTGGTCTAATGAAGGCAGTGGACAAATTTGAATACCGTCGTGGTTATAAGTTTTCTACTTACGCCACTTGGTGGATTCGTCAGGCCATTACCCGTTCCATTGCCGACCAAGCACGCACCATACGTATCCCAGTGCATATGATCGAGACCATTAACAAACTCAATCGTATCTCTCGCCAAATGCTGCAGGAAATGGGCCGTGAGCCTACGCCAGAAGAACTGGGTGAGCGCATGGAAATGCCAGAAGACAAGATTCGTAAGGTCCTTAAAATTGCTAAAGAACCTATTTCTATGGAAACTCCCATCGGTGATGATGAAGATTCTAGCTTAGGTGATTTTATCGAAGACAGTTCTATGGACTCTCCGATCGACTCGGCCACCAGTGAAGGTTTGCGAGAAGCCACACGAGATGTGTTAGCAGGCCTGACCGCTCGCGAATCTAAAGTATTGCGTATGCGTTTTGGTATCGAAATGAACACCGACCATACCTTAGAAGAAGTAGGCAAACAGTTTGACGTGACACGTGAACGTATCCGCCAAATTGAAGCCAAAGCACTGCGTAAGTTGCGCCATCCAATGCGCTCTGACCACCTTCGCAGCTTCATCGAAGACTAAGCAGCACCCTAAGCTTGCCCCACCCACAAAACCCCCAAGTCTTGTGGGTGGGGCAGCCTTACTACCCTCTCTTGCCTAATACGGCTGCCTGATAGCGCCACACCATGCTTTGATAAGCCTGTATTGTTGGCGTTAAATTCGCTATATTGCTGTACGTTTTATCGACGGCCAAATGCTTATGTCATTCCCTCTATTTAGATCAAGCAACGCCATAGGCATCATGTGTGCTATCGGTGCGGGCGTGTGCTTCTCCACGACCGACGTCACCATTAAGTTTCTCAGTGACGCCTATGCGTTACACCAAATTGTGCTACTGCGCTCAGTCATTGGTATCGCCATCATTATCGTGTTGTTGCTTGTCAGTTCTGGCGGCCTAAAAACGTTAAAAACCAAGCGCCTAACCCGACATCTAGTGCGCGGTGGTTGCGTGGTGTTGGCCAACATGTTGTTTTTTCTTGGTTTAGTAGCCATGCCACTAGCCGATGCTGTGGCTTTATTCTTCATTAGCCCCAGTATCATCACCCTGTTCTCCATTATATTTCTAAAGGAATACGTGGGCCCACACCGATGGTTTGCCATAGGCCTAGGGTTTGCGGGGGTGTTGATTATGGTGCAGCCAGGCAGCAGCGAATTTATGCTGGCCTCTTTATTGCCTATTGGCGCTGCATTTTGTTACGCCAGCTTACACACGCTAACTCGCACGATGCGCAATACAGAATCAGCGGCTACCATGACCTTCTACATTCAGGTGGCCTTTGTCATCGTCAGTACCACCATGTGGATATCGGTGGGGGATGGCCGATTTAACGACGCCAGTAGTCCGTCACTCAACTTCCTGTTAAGGCCCTGGGAGCCTTGGCAATATGACGACATAAAGTTATTTATTTTATTAGGTGTAGGTACAGCCGCAGGTGGCTACCTTATTAGCCAGGCCTATCGGCAGGCAGAGTCGGCTTTAGCAGCTCCATTTGAATACATCGCATTGCCCTTAGCCATGTTTTGGGGGGTAGTGATCTTTGACGAATGGCCTGACCAGATCACTCTCATAGGCAGCAGCTTCATCTTAGTGTCTGGCCTTTACACCTTGTACCGTGAAACGCTTCACCCGCGCAAACCACAAATGGCACGTTCTCACCCTCGCTAGCCAAGTATTACAGGTAAAAAAAAGGCCCAGATCTAGACCTTTGGCTCAAGACTTAGGATTTAAACTTATTACGTGAATTAGCCCACGGATCAAGGTTTGTAGCACCCGTATTAACAGCAGTTGCAGAATTTGACTTCGCTTGCGGCTTCCAAGGTGACTTGTCTGCAGGCTTAGACCAAGGCTTATCGTTGCCGCGCGGTTTAGCTTTGGCAGCGCCTCCTTCTTTAGCACTGCCTCCCTCTTTAGCAGCGCCTCCATTTTTAGCACCACTAGTGCGGCCCGCTAACTTATCGTACTCGTTGGCTCGGCTTTCGCGTTGCTCACGCACCACACCCGCATCTTCTAGACTCAGTTCACACGGCGCCCCCGGAACTTGGCCTTCGGGGATGATCCGATCCCTTGGCGGCAGCTCAAATTGATCACTGGACACCTTGGGCAAGTTTTTAAACTTATACAAATAAAAGGCTTCGACCTTTTCTCGCGCCCATTGTGTTTTCTTTAAGAATTTAACACTAGAATCCACACTTGGATTGGTTTTAAAACTATGAATATACAAATAAGCATGCAGGATTTCGAAGCCATAATGATCAACAATTTCGGTGAGCATGGATTTTAAGTTCAAACCATGTAGCGGATTGTTTTGGTAATTCGTTTCTTCGGACATGCTTCATTGCACCTAATGTAATTTATGCGGTAAATTATACCTTATTGCGGCCGCAGATGGAGCAATAGCGCCCCATCTGCCACCAAAACCTTGCCTTAAATACTAACTGTTAAATACAGTCACCTCGAGCACAGGAGCGTCTCCCTTGGGCAAAGTCCTCAGTGAAGCACAAATCAAAGCCTACCATGAACAAGGGTTTATCTCTGCGATTGATGTCATGTCCGAAAATGAAGCCCTGTCTTATGCACAAAGGTTACAGGCGGCAGAAACCCACTACCCCACAGATTTAAGCGGAGTTAACCGCAACAATGGCCACCTTTGTTTTACATTTTTGGATGAATTGGCCTACCACCCCAGAGTTCTGGACGCAGTGGAGGATCTATTAGGTCCACACTTTTCTTTATGGGGTAGTGTTTTATTTATCAAAGAGCCTAAGTCCAGCCATTTTGTTAGCTGGCACCAAGATGCCACTTACATGGGCATCACCCCACGTCATTTTGTTACCCCCTGGATTGCACTCACTCACAGCGACCGACATACGGGTTGTATGAGCATGATTCCGGGTAGCCACCACAAAGACATTCAGCCCCACCAAGACACCTATGGTGCCGACAATATATTAACCCGTGGCCAAGAAGTGACTAACGTGGATGCCAGTTTAGCAGTAGACTTGATTCTCAAACCTGGCCAAATGTCCTTGCATCACGCCATGACCATACACGGCTCACAGCCCAACCAAAGCCAAGATAAGCGCCGCATTGGCTTTGCCTTACAGTCGTTTATGCCCGCCGGCGCAAGACAAACTATTGGCCATAATAACTGGTCACCAGCGCGGGGTAACTGCACCCAAGAAGGCCATCACTATTTAGCCCGGCCAAAGCACGATATGGACACCCATGACATCACCGCACGGGATAAATCTAACCAAAATTTTTCCGACATACTCTATCATGGGGCAAAAACAAAAAGAGACTATTAAATCAGTGATTTAGCCCCACTGAATCTTGATCTCAACCACCAGCACGGGTATCATGCGTGCTCCCATACGGGCCTGTGGCGCAGCGGTTAGCGCAGAGGACTCATAATCCTTTGGTCGTCAGTTCAAATCTGACCAGGCCCACCATATTCAGAGGGTTAGTAGGTTTGCGCCTACTAACCCTTTTTTATGGGGCTACCGTAGAGCTACCCCAGCACTGCTTTT
>Ga0209712_10000550_pt1 | contig 33241 bp, 53 predicted proteins | sample ArcOceMetagenome_FD_187443 | JGI IMG/M metagenome (GOLD analysis project Ga0209712, IMG submission 187443) | Marine eukaryotic phytoplankton communities from Arctic Ocean - Arctic Ocean - Greenland ARC118M Metagenome (SPAdes) (version 2) | ecosystem: Environmental > Aquatic > Marine > Oceanic...
AGATCAAGACATCGAGATGCATTTAACTACGCATCTTTCTCTGAAGGAGAAAAGCAAAGAATTGATTTATCTTTGTTGTTTACTTGGCGTCAAATTGCTAAGATGAAAAACTCAGCAGCAACTAATCTTTTGGTTTTAGATGAGACTTTTGATTCTAGCCTTGACGTAGACGGTGTTGAAAATCTAACTAAGATTCTAAGCACTTTGGAAGAAGGAACAAACGTCTTTATTATATCTCATAAGGGTGATATATTAGAGAACAAATTTAGATCTAAAATTGAATTCATTAAAGATAGAAACTTTAGCAAAATAAAATAGGAAGAGATTATGAAAATGATTGGTCGTAACGTTTTAGTTACAGAAGTACAAAAAGAAGAAACAACACTTGGTGGTATTATATTAACCACAGACATTTCTAGAGCATCTAAACCCGCTTTAGTTTTAGAAGTAGGTCCTGAGGCTACTCACCTGAATAAAGGTGAAAGAGTATTCCTTGATTGGACTAAAGCTATGGCAATTGATGTAGATGGCAATAGCGGAGCCATTATTGATATGGAACACATCAAAGCAGTCTTATAGCCCTTATTCTTTTTTGATCTAAGGTTATAACGAAACGGTCTAAATAAAGTACACTTATTTTCATAAATAGGTGTACTTTCGCGTGTAACTATGGTATAATATACATATATTGAAAGGAAGGATATATTATGTACGCAAACTCAAGTTTACCAAAATTACTCGCTAAAGAGAATATCGACATCCGTCATGGCAATTATAAGACGCCATGGTTTGATATCAAGAATCGTGTCCTAGGTTTACCTATGTGGAAAGATATGGGTAAAGACGTATACGATCTATTTGTTGGCCATGAAGTTGGTCACGCATTGGAGACTCCATTCGAGGGTTGGCATGATAGCCCAGAGAAACTAAAGGGTTGTCCTAGGTCTTACATTAATGTTATTGAAGATGCTAGGATCGAAAGAAAAATTCAAAGTAGATACCCCGGACTTGTTGGTCCATTCAGTAGAGGCTACAACACATTATTTAACGAAGGATTCTTTGGTGAAATTACATCAATGGATTTGGATACACTAATGCTTATCGATAAAATCAATCTACATGCTAAAGTGGGATCTCATATTGATGTCCCATTTAGTGATGAAGAATATGTCTTTATGGATAGAGCTAATAAGACGCAAACCTTTCAAGAAGTTTTAGACTTAGTACGAGATGTTTTAGCTTTTACCGAAGCACAAATGCCAGAAGATGAAGATGAAGATGAAGACGAAGATTCTTCTGACGAGCAAGACCAAGATGATCAGGATACTGAGTCAGATACTCCTCAATACGAAGAAGATGAAAACGGTGATATCCAAATGGATCTTCCTTCTGGATCAGAGGAAGGCGATACTGAAGAAGATGAAGAGGAAACCCAAGAAGAAGGTGGTGGAGTCTTATCAGAAAATCCTATTCATGAATCAATAACTGACACAAACTTTAGAGATGCTGAAAAAGAATTCCTAGAGGGTGAAGAAGGTGATTACGGTATTCAGCAAACATTAGTTTGTGAAGACATAAGCAAATCAATGTTTGATAAAATCATAATTCCATATGCCACTCTTGCTCTTGATAGAAAAGCTAGAATGGTTGAAGGCGGAATGGAAGATAGGTATCAACGAATCATAGAAGGTTATAACGCTTACGTTAAGACTACAAAGCGAAGTGTTGCTATTGCTATCAAAGAGTTTGAAATGAGAAAAGCTGCAACACAATGGGCTAAAGCTACTACAGCCAAAACTGGTGTCATTGATGTTAATAAGCTCTTTTCATACAAAACCAATGAAGATATCTTTAAACAAACAACTAGATTGCACGATGGTAAGAACCATGGTATGATTATGTTGATTGACTATTCTGGTTCAATGTATGATTCTCTACCTCACGTCATTGATCAGCTTATTCACTTAGTACTATTTTGCAAAGGTGTTAACATACCGTTTGATGTTTATGGATTTACTACAACAAACTCAAATGTTCGATGGGAAGATATGAGGGATGGTGACATGGATTTAGATAATCTGTCAATGCCACTATTAACTTCATCATCATTAAAGAAAGCTGATTTTGAAGATTCTCTTAAGCACTTATATATGAGAACCAAATCTAATAGATACGAGCAAACTTACATGATCTCCCAGGCTGAAGACTTTGGTTCTACTCCATTGAATCAAGCTTTGGTCGCAAGTCATCGTTTAATTAGAGAATTCAAAATTAAGAAGCAAATTGAAAAAATGAATTTAGTAGTTTTCAGTGATGGCGATGCTAACCAAGTTCAAATATATCAGGATAGTGCTCTAAGCGATAAAAAACTATTTACAGCTCCAAAGTACAAAGGTATCACTTTTGTGATTGATAAGAGAAAAGTACAGGTCGATAGGATGAGTGATACTACAGCACGTTTGCTTGAAAACATCTCTAAGCGATATGATACAAATACCATTGGTTTCTTTATGGCTGATGAGAATAGAGATTGGAACCAAAAGATCGGCTCAATAGCTTATAAGACTAATCAATCTTGGGATGAGCTAAAAAGAACTGTTAGAAAAGAGTATAACAAAAACAAATGTGTCATAATGAAAAATACTCTTGGTTACAATTCATTCTACTTGATCAAAGGCGGTAATGCGTTAAAGACTGAGGATGATGAGTTCAATGTAACTTCAAATCAAACCAAAAACCAGATGGCTACTGCTTTTAAGAAATTCTCTAAGAGTAAGAAGCAAAACAAAGTACTAATGACTTCCTTTGGTAGGGAAGTCGCTTAGTGACCAGTTATGAGAAACGGGTCACACTTTAGTGAAAATAAATGAAAATAATGATGTACAAACCTATGATACTATGGTATAATAGTCTTATAAACTGATAAGGAACTATATTATGAAAATCTCAACTCAAAACATTCTTACTGAACTGGCTACTAAATATCCAGATCAAATCCATTTTCGAAAGAATATAATCGAAAGTACAGCCAAAAGCATGGGTTATACTGGCAAAGACTTTGTACCGTTGTTAGATACTAGAGTTAAAATTGGTACATACAGCTTAGAAGCTCAACTTAAATCAATTTCACAAAGGGTTATTCCTACTATCGCTAAGCCTGAAAACATTGCTAAAATGCAATCAATTGTTAACGAAGAAAAAACCTTTGCTAAACTAGATCCAACGTTTGTACCTTGGGGTGCTTACTCGGATATCGTTAAAATGGTTAAGTCTGAAATGTTCTTTCCCATTTACATTAGTGGTCTATCAGGTAATGGTAAAACATTCATGGTAGAGCAAGCTTGTTCAAAACTAAATAGGGAGTTCATTCGTGTTCAAATCAATCCAGAAACAGATGAAGACGATCTCATCGGAGGCTTTAGACTTATTAATGGAGAAACAGTATTCTCTAAGGGACCAGTTCTCAAGGCAATGGAGAACGGCGCAATCTTATTGCTCGACGAAATTGATCGTGCTACAAATAAGATTATGTGTCTACAAGGTATACTTGAAGGTAAGCCTGTTCTCGTTAAGAAAACGGGTGAAACAATTTCTCCTAAAGCTGGCTTCAATGTTATAGCCACGGCTAATACAAAAGGCAAAGGCTCTGAGGATGGAAGGTTTACTGCTGCTTCGATTATTGATGAAGCTTTCTTAGAAAGATTTACTGTTGCTATTGATCAACAGTTCCCTTCTCCGTCAATCGAAACAAAGATCCTTAATAACCATATGACTAAATTTGGTGTAGAGGATACAGACTTCGTAGAGAAACTTATTACATGGGCTGACATTATTCGTAAGACGTTTTACGACGAAGGTGTTGATGAAGTTATTTCAACTCGTAGGTTATGTCACATTGCTCAAACCTTCTCAATTTTCAATAATAGAACGAAAGCAATAGATCTATGTATCGCAAGGTTTGATGAAGATACTAAATCTGCTTTCTTAGATCTATACAGCAAAGTTGATGATGGGGTAGTAACTATAGATGGTACAAATGAAACAACACAGGAAGCTACATATGAGTAAAATTGAATACAAGTTTAGAGAAGATGAATTGATTGCTGAGTTTAGCGATTATATTAATCAAACTTATGGAGGTCACTATGGACAGGGTGGCCTTCAATCATCTGAAGTAATCATTGACCGTGGTCATGGCATTGGTTTCTTCTTAGGAAACGTAGACAAATACAATGGTCGCTATGGAAAGAAAGGTGAAACACCTGACGACTATCGTAAAGATTTGATGAAAATCATTCACTACGGTTTCTTAGCATTGTTTGAACATGACCGCAAAAATAAATGAAAATAACAGTGTACACAGCTCAAAAAGTGTGTTATAATATATCTTATTATACAGGAACAGGAACTTTATGAAAATCTCAAATGCAACAATTAACATCTTAAAAAACTATGCAGGAATAAACTCGAATTTAGTGTTTAAACCTGGGAAGTCTTTGAAGACAATCGCCGAAGCAAAAACAATTATGGCTTCCGCTTCGATTATCGAAGACTTCCCAGTCGAATTCGGGGTCTATGATCTCAATGAATTCTTATCTTTATTTAGTCTTATGGATGAACCATCATTGGAGTTCAGTGAAAAGTATTTAACTATGACTGATGGCTCTCAAAAGATCAAGTACTTCTATTCGGAAATTGATATTCTTACTCAACCAACTAAAGATATCAACATGCCTGAATGTGAAGTTGTGTTGGATATCTCAGCTGAAAATATGGATAAGATCCGAAAAGCAGCTGCAGTTCTTGGTCATTCTGAACTAGCGTTTACTTGTACAGGCGAAGACGTTACTGCTTCAGTCTTTAACGAGAAAGATGCTACTGCGAATACCTTTGATATCAACCTAGGTATCGCAAATGATAACACGTTTAACTACGTCTTTAGTATCTCTAATTTGAGAATGCTACAAGGCAACTATACAGTTTCGATCTCCTCTAAGCTTATATCTAACTGGCGTCATGCTGATGATCCATTAGATTATTTTATTGCTTTAGAGAAATCGTCAAAGTTTGGTGTATAAATAATTATGCACAAAGAGAATTATACCTTGTTATGTTTATATAATAAGGATAATGTGGAGATTGCCGAATTGTCGGGATCTCTTAAATTAGTCTAAAACCCGGAGAAATATTATGACTGAAGAAGTAACTCAAGCTCAAGAAGAGCAAGTACAATTGTCCCTACAGGACATCGCAACATGTGTACAGGTAATCGATATCTGTTCAAAGCGCGGTGGATTTGAAGGCCAAGAAATGGAAGCCGTTGGTGGTCTTCGTAATCGGATCGTTAAGTTCCTTGAAGCAAACAAGCCAGCTGAAGGTGAAGCACCTGTAACAGGCGCTGTTCCAGAAGTAGAAGCTGAAGTAGAAGCTGAAGCTTAAATTGTATTAGCTTAACGCGAGGGTAGCTCCCTCGTATTCTTATTATTTAATTTTATTATGAAGGATTTATTATGGATCGTAACGAATGTTCACGTCTGATTGAAGCATTACTAAAAGGTACAGTTACTGTAACCTTTCAAAAAATTGACTCTGATGAAGTAAGAGTCATGCCTTGTACCCTCAACCCCACTGTTCTAGAAGCTAATAATCAAACTATTGTAGTTGATAAAATTGACTCTGAATCTCATCACTTGGCTGTATGGTCTCTTGATAAAGATGCATGGAGATCATTCCGTGTTAGTACAGTTCTTGGTTGGGAGGTACTTTAATGTCTGAGTTTCTTTGGGTTGAAAAATATCGTCCACAGACAATTCAAGACTGTGTTTTACCAATTTCAATTAAGAAAACTTTTGAAGATATTGTTAAAGGAGGTGACCTACACAATATGCTTCTTGCCGGCACGGCCGGTCTTGGTAAAACTACAGTTGCGAAAGCACTGTGTAACGAACTTGATCTAGATTATTTACTAATCAATGGATCCGAAGAGTCTGGGATTGACACGTTACGTACTAAGATAAAGCAATTCGCAAGTTCTGTTTCTCTTCAAGGTGGCTACAAAGTAGTCATCTTGGATGAGGCAGATTATCTTAATGCGCAATCTACTCAACCAGCATTACGTGGGTTTATCGAAGAATTCTCTGGCAATTGCCGGTTTATTATGACATGCAACTTTAAGAATCGTATTATAGAACCATTACATTCTCGTTGCACGACTATCGATTTTAATGTTTCAAAGAAAGACAGTGTTAAGCTATGTGGTCAATTCTTACAGCGTTGTACACATATCCTTGATAACGAACGTGTCACATATGACGAACGCGTAGTTGCTGAAGTCATTATGAAACACATGCCAGATTGGCGTAAAGTTCTAAATGAATTGCAGCGTTATGGCTCAAGTGGTACTATTGATACTGGTATTCTAGTGTCTTTATCTGAAGTTTCTTTGAATGATCTTATGATCTTCTTAAAAGAAAAGAACTTCAAATCTATGCGACAGTGGGTTTCAAATAATATTGATTCTGAACCTGCCGCAATATATCGAAAAATCTATGACAATATGACTTCCTATGTTGAACCATCAAGTTTACCACAACTCGTGCTTATTCTTGCTGATTATCAATATAAGAATTCTTTTGTTGCAGATCATGAGTTAAATACTGTAGCGTGTTTAACTGAAATCATGGCTGGGGTTTCATTCAAATGAACCCTTTTGATTACTTAAATGCAATTAACACAACCAAGAAAGATATTATGGTTGATGAACTTGCTGAAAAAAGCTACTCACCATTTATGGTAAACCGCGGGTTATCGTATTTCCCTGATACTATTTTATACGCTAACGAAATGAACAAAAACCATCACATTGATCATCGTCTTCAATTCGATTTTTTTATAAATATAATAAGGAAAAAGAAAAGATTCTCTAAGTGGGCTAAGCCCGCTGAAATAGAAAATCTAGATGTCATCAAAGAATATTATGGTTATAGTAATGAAAAAGCTAAATCTGTATTATCGCTATTTTCTGATGGTCAAATTGAAACGTTAAAATTGAGGATGTATAAAGGTGGAAAACGAAAATAACAATATAATAGTGACATGGACGCCAGCTTCAATGTTGGAAATAACACTAAATGAACCTGATGATTTTCTAAAGATTAGAGAAACATTAACGCGTATTGGCGTAGCATCTAGGAAAGATTCTAAGCTATATCAATCGTGTCATATTCTGCATAAACAAGGTCGATATTTTATAGTTCACTTTAAAGAACTATTCTTATTGGATGGAAAACCATCTAATTTGCTATTGAATGACGTTCAGCGCAGAAATACAATCGCTACTTTACTTTCTGATTGGGGTCTCATTACTTTTGTTACCGCATCCCAAGCAGAAGATATTGCGCCATTGCGACAAATTAAAGTCATTCCATATAAAGAAAAATCGGAATGGCAGTTGTGCCCTAAGTACAACATAGGTAACAGCAACAAAGATTATGATAAGAAAGCTATATAAGAAATTTAACAAATTAATGAAGTGTGGTCGAATTCACAGAATTTTGAATAAGATCACATAATTAATAAACAGGAAAAAAACCTGTATAAATAATAATGGATTGCCCATTAGGGGATCTAAATATTAACCTTGCTAATATCCTTAGGAGGAATTAAAAATGGTAAGAAATACTATGAACGTGCCGCGTTCTTTATTCATCGGGTTTGAACCCATACTAAATGAACTTGAGAGAATCCACTCAGCTGGAAGGTCACAAGATAACTATCCACCCCACAATGTTGTAAAAATCGATAATGAAAATTTCATTATTGAACTGGCTGTGGCTGGTTTCGCTGAAGAAGATATCTTCATTGAAGTCAAGGATGGAATTCTTTTAGTTAAAGGTGACAGCTCTAATGATGAAAGAGAGTATGCATATAAAGGTATATCGTCCCGCAAATTTGAGAAGAGCTTCCGACTCTCAGAATTTGTCGTAATCGACGGGGCCTCAATGGTGAACGGAATACTTGTGGTGAATGCCAGGGTTGAAGTTCCAGAAGAGAGGAGACCTAGGAAGATCGAAATCGGATCTACTGGGACATCAAAGAAGAAGTCATTCATTCAAGAATGACGGTGAGCAGCGAAAACTCAGTGGATTTTAAACCATCTACTGGAGTTAAATAATGGGCTATATAAGAAAGCACAAAAACGAACTCAGATCTGGCTTCGAAGCATGTATTATTGTTGGAGCAACCGTCGCGTTGGCCCCGATGATGATTATGTTTCAGGTCGGTATTCTGTAAGCAACAAACTGAATGGGAGGATTTCTCCTCCCCATTCTTTTAAAATAGTCCTTTACATTACATTGAAAGTATGATATAATATACTATTATTCGGCATGGATACATTATGAAATTCTATACATCTATATCTCGTTACGGTAACCAGCTTCTATTTCGTGGTTATGACAACGGCAAAAAAATACAACAAAAAATTAAATATGAACCTACCTTCTTTGTTAATACAACAAAGCCTTCTGGTTGGTCAGCACTCGATGGGACAAAGGTTGCTCCCGTAAAATTCGAATCAATGCGCGATGCTAAAGAATGGTTACAGGTTAATCAGCAAACAGCAGGTCGGCATATCTATGGTAACAATAAGCATATTCCAGCCTACATCAACGAAGCATTCCCTGGTGATATCAAATTTGATCGTAACTTAATCAATGTAACTTCAATTGATATTGAGGTTCAATCTGATTCTGGATTCCCTGAGCCTGAAGAAGCTGCTCACGAAATCACAGCAATCGGTATGAAAAATAACATTGATAACACATATTACGTGTGGGGTCTAAAACCTTACGATGTAGAAAAAACATACATGAAAGATTGTCGTGTAGTCTATAAGGAATGCGCTACTGAATCTCAATTGTTACTCGAGTATATTGCTCATTGGTCTAGTCCATCGCAATGCCCTGATGTAATCACAGGGTGGAATTCAAGGTTCTTCGATATACCATATATCGTCAATCGTATTCTAAGAATCCATGGCGAAGAATTCGCTAAACGATTATCACCTTGGGGATTAGTTGATCGTAGAGATATCACAACTATGCAGCGTAAACAATGCGCTTATGAAATCCAAGGTATTGCTCAAATGGATTACCTTGAACTATTCAAAAAGTTTGGTTACTCTTACGGCCCTCAAGAAACATATAAACTTGATCACATCGCTCACGTAGTTCTTGGTGAAAACAAGCTTTCATACGAAGAGCATGGTAACCTACACACTCTTTACAAATACGATCACCAAAAGTTTATTGACTACAACATTAAAGATGTTGAATTGGTAGATCGCTTAGAACATAAGATGGGTCTCATTACACTAGCTCTCACCATGGCATATCGCGGTGGTGTTAACTATGGCGACGTGATGGGTACTACAGCAATCTGGGATGCTATCATCTTTAGAAATCTGTATGCTAATAATGTGATTGTACCCTTTGCTGAGGAAAAGTTTAAGTCTCCATATCCTGGCGGTTACGTTAAAGATCCTAAAACTGGAATGCACGAATGGGTAGTTTCTTTTGACTTAAACTCACTATATCCTTCAATCATTATGCAGTATAACATGTCTCCTGAAACTATTATCAGTGGAAAGGTTGGCAATGTTACTGTAGATAAACTTTCTGAATCTCCAGTAACTCCACCTAGAACTAGCAATGAATGTATGGCAGCATCTGGTCAGTATTTTACTACTGATAAGCAAGGGATACTACCTAAGATTATTGATCAAATGTACAGCGAACGTGTTGTCATTAAACGTCAAATGATTGCAGCTCAAAAGGAATTGGAAAAAGTAGACAAAAATAATAAGACTGAATTGTATAAAATCCAACGTGATATTAGTATTGCTGAAAACCAACAAATGTCTATTAAGATTCTTCTTAACAGTTTATATGGTGCGTTAGGTAATAAGTACTTTAGATTCTTTGATCAACGTATCGCCGAAGGTATTACCTTAACCGGCCAGCTTACTATTCGCTGGGCGGAAACTGCTATCAATGATTATCTTAGAAAAATACTTAAAACCAAAAAGGATTACGTTGTTGCTATTGATACTGATTCTGTTTACGTAGTGCTAGATGATCTCGTTAAAGCAGTCAGTCCGGTTAACCCATTGGAATTTGTTGATACAGTTTGTAAGGAAAAGCTTGAAACTGTCTTGGAAGATTCTTATGCTAAACTATTTGAAATGCTTGGTGGCATTGAAAATCGAATGGTTATGAAACGTGAAGCTATTGCTGATCGTGGCATCTGGACAGCAAAGAAAAGGTATATCCTTAATGTACTGGACAACGAAGGTGTTCGCTATGCTGAACCAAAGCTTAAGATCATGGGCATTGAAGCTATTAAATCTTCTACACCAGCTCCATGTCGAGCAGCACTTAAGCAAATGTTTAAAACCATTATTGCTGGCGATGAAGTTCTAGTTCAACAGGAAATTGAAACATTCCGCAATCACTTCAAATCATTACCGCCTCATGAAATTGCTTTCCCTCGTGGAGTAACTAACCTTACGCAATACATGGATAACCTTAAGATATACAAGAAAGGTACTCCAATTCATTGTAGAGGCAGTATCTTACACAACAAACTGATTGGAGATCTATCTCTAAAGAATCAGTATAACAAAATCCAAAATGGCGAAAAGATCAAATTCATCTATCTTCGTACTCCAAACAAAATCAAGGAAAACGTTATAGCCTTTGGTGATTACCTTCCAGAGGAGTTTGGATTACATCGGTTTATTGATTATGATACTCAATTCAACAAAACGTTCTTGGATGCTATTGAACCTATTCTATCTGCCGTAGGATGGACATCTGCTGAGGTAGCAACATTAGATGAATTCTTTTAAAAAAACAGTGTACAAACAACTAAAACTATGTTATAATAGATCTATTAATAAGGAGAAAACATGTCAGACATTAAATTATACAGGTTAACTACAGGCGAAGAAATTGTAGCACGGTACGTAGGTGATTACCCTGATGGACATTATGTTCAAAACCCGATCGCAATGTATGCGGCCGAAGAAGGCAAAATTGGCTTCATGCCATTCATGCCATATACCGATGCTGCAGATGGATTAGAAATTAAAGATACAAATATTGTGTTTGTTCTTAATCCCATCCCCGAAATCATTGCTCAGTACGAGCAAGCAACTAGTACCATAATGGTACCACCAAAGCAAGGAATTATTGTATGAGTGTAGATTGGGTAAGAGATATTGCAGAAATGCATCAAAAGTATGGTGTACACGAATGGATTAAAAATAATCCTGAAAAGCTTGAGCAATTGTTACATTTTCGTGTAGCATTTCTTAAGGAAGAGTTTGATGAAACGTTTAAAGCTACTGGCGAAAAGGATGCTGAAGAAATCGTTGATGGTCTTATTGATCTATGTGTAGTGGCAATTGGAACACTAGATCTATTTGGTATTGACGCGCACAAAGCATGGCAAGAAGTCCATAGCGCAAACATGTCAAAGGAAGTAGGCGTCAAGGAATCTAGACCAAATCCATTAGGACTACCAGATCTCATTAAACCTGAAGGCTGGACAGCTCCATCACATGAGTATAACCATGGTCTCCTTAACAATATTTGATAACATATACGACAACAAAACCAACAAGCGTATGGATTATAACACGTTTGATGAATTTGAAAGCGTATTATACAAATTGGCTAATGGTGATAAGTATCAAAAGAAAACTGATGCACCTTTGATATCACCAGCCACATATAAGACCGGAACCACCCGAGCCAATAGTAATGTTACTGCTTGGGGTGGTTTCGGCATTGTTGATGTTGATGACTACGAAGGCGATATTGCTGATATTGAAAAGAAGTATTCGCAATATCGCTACGTATGTTACTCTACCGCAAGTTCTACTAAAGAACGTTTAAAATTTAGATTAGTATTCCCTTTAACAGCAGAAGTACCAGCAGATAAAATCAAACATTTCTGGTACGCACTTAACAAAGAAATCGGAGATATTGCAGATGCACAAACTAAAGACCTCAGCCGAATGTATTACGTACCAAGTCAATACAAAGGGGCTTACAATTTCATCTTCTCACATTCTGGATCTACAATGGATCCCACCGCTCTCATGGAATCTCACAGATACGTCGTACAGTCTGAATCATTTTTCGATAAGCTTCCAGAGTCAATTCGAAACGGACTTATTGAGCATAGAAAATCCCAGCTAAAAAATACAAGTTTTACATGGACTGGGTATAAAGATTGTCCATTTGTAAATAAAAAGCAAGTTGAAGAATATAAAGTTATTAATGGCGGTGGATGGTATCTACAAATGTACAAGATTATGGTATCCACAGCGGGCAATGCTTTACAACGAGGTTATCCGATTACTTCCAAAGAAATTGAATGGATTTGTAGAGATCTGGATAACGAAACTGGTGGTTGGTATGGAAAACGTGACATAGCTAAGGAAGCTGATAGAGCTATCGAATTCGTATTTAAAAACAATATATAGGATTATATTATGTTAGAGAAATTTGAAGAAATAACTATGAAAATTTTAATTTGGGTTTGTGTCTTAGCATGGCCAGTATTGATATTGGTCTTAATTTTAGCTCCAATGGCTCAAGCTTCCGATGAAAATGGTGATGTGTTTTGCATGGCTAAGAACATCTATTTTGAAGCTGGTAATCAACCACTTGCTGGTAAACTTGCAGTATCTCATGTTGTTTTAAACAGAGTTATGAGTGATGAATATCCAAATAATATTTGTGATGTAGTCTATCAAGCGCAATGGTTTGAAAATTGGAAAGGCACAACTGTTCCAGTAAGACATATGTGTCAATTCAGCTGGTTTTGCGATGGCAAGTCTGACGTACCTGAAGACAGTGCTACATGGAATGCATCTTTAAGGATTGCGGCTAATTTAATGTATTATAGAAATCAAGATATTACTGAAGGCGCGACGCATTATCACGCAAACAATGTTCACCCATATTGGGCAGACAGTTTGAATAGAACAGTCACAATTGACCAACATATTTTTTACAAATAGTTATATCCATATAACAAAATGATCTAAAAAAACAGTGTACAAACTGCTTCTACTATGGTATAATAGTCTTATAAACTGATAAGGAACTACATTATGAAATTTAAACTTGACGACCTAAACATCGATAATAATGAATTTAGACAACGCGCTTTAGAAGAAGCCATTCTGATTAAGTCTAATAAGAAAGACTCTCATAGAGATCTTGAGGGTAATATATTACCTATGGTTATGAAAGGGCATTATGCTGAATGGATTGGCATGACTGAACTAAATCATACCGATAACCCAGAACCATATCATGACACGTTTGATCATGAAGGCGTCGACTCAGATCATAAAGTTAGCTATAGTAAAATCCAGTTAAACAAAAATATAAGTGAGTATTCTTGGAGAGTTCAATCTCAAGAACGAACTGGCTGGCCTAAGTCTCAACTAGCTCATAGAGTATATGGTTGGGTTGGTGATGCTATCAGCGGTGACTACGAATTAGTGGGCGTATATAACTATGATAAAGAAACTAAAAAAATGGTGTACACAGCCCCTGAAACATGTTATAATAGATCTTTAAGTTTTGAGGTATAATAAGTAATGGCAAAGTACGATGATCAAAAACCACCATTAGGCTTGATTCCACCAGAATGTCTTGAAGACATTGCTGTCGTATTTGGCTTTGGTGCTGAAAAGTATGGTGTAAACAATTGGCGTGATGACCAACATGAAACTAGCTGGATACGTACGTATTCTTCTATTCAACGTCATCTAAACAAATGGCACAGTGGCGAAGATATAGATCCAGAATCTGGTATGTCTCACCTAGCTCACGCAACAACTCAGTTAATGATTTTAATGACAGCTCAATCCGAGCATCCCGAAGTTGACGATAGGTATCGAAAAAATGCATAACACAATTGATGATGTACGTTCATATTTTATAAATGAATTGTTCTGTAGAAACTTTACAGAAGACCGCACCGGCGGTAAAACTATTGAATTGCTAGGTGCTTCATTCTTAGCATCTGAAAATGCTATCTTTGGTAAACCTAACCAAGATTACATTGATGCTGAAATTGATTGGTATAATTCACAATCAACTAATATCAATGATATCTATGGAACTGGCTTTGATGATAAAAAGCCACCGCAAGCATGGCGAATGACTGCAAATCAACATGGTGAAATCAATTCAAACTATGGTCATTTGATTGAAGCTGATAAGTACTTCAATCAATGGGATCGTGCTTTAACTGAATTGTTGACTAATCCAGATTCTCGTAGAGCTTCAATGATCTATACACGTCCATCAATATGGAATGAGTATAACGAAAATGGTAAGAATGATTTCATTTGCACTAACTCAGTCACATATTATATCCGTGATGACAAAGTCCATTGCGTAGTTCAAATGCGTTCTAACGATGTTATATTCGGTTACCGTAATGATTACGCATGGCAGCTTCATGTCTTACAACACATGGCTGAAGATCTTGGTTATGAAGTAGGTGATATCCATTGGCAAGTTCAAAACCTTCATGTATACGAACGCCATTTTGACTTGGTGCTATAATGAATAAATATAAGTGGGATAAGCGATTTTTTTCTTTACAGGCTATAATGAATACATATAAGTGGGATAAGCGATTTTTAAACTTAGCAGGACAAATTGCTACGTGGTCTAAGGATCCATCAACTAAGGTTGGAGCTGTGGCTGTTGGTTCCAAAGGACAAATTCTAGCGCAAGGTTATAATGGTTTCCCTAGAGGTATTAATGATTCTGCTGATAGATTAAAACACCGACCGGCCAAGTATCAATTCGTAGTACATGCAGAAATGAACTGTATATATAATGCTACATATAATGGCGTTTCATTAGATGGCGCTACATTATATATTCAAGGATTGCCATGTTGCTCAGAATGCGCTAAGGGTATTATTCAAGTTGGAGTAGCAAGAGTAGTAACAAAGGGTTTAGATGATTCAACGCCAGATCGTTGGGTAGAGTCAAATAAAATAACAGAAGAATTATTTGCGGAAGCAGGAGTTGTATACGATTACGTCGTATAAGTATAATTATGAAAAAAGATAGATTTGATTTAGAACAAGCCATCATGGTTGCATGGAGTACATGCGAAGACATTGATTTAATTTATCACAATACTGATAACTTAAGTTTGAATGCTAAAGATGCTGATATTTTACAAAACCAATTATTAGGTTTAAGGTATATCACTGAACTGCGCTTTGAAAAGATGTGGAGTATATTTGAAGAGTTAATTGCTTTGCAAGCGCTTGAAGTGCCAGATACCGAAGACGCGTATAATAATGAAGTGGAAGAATATTTAGCAATGAAGGATGGAATTGAGTCTGATAGTATTTGGAACTCAACGGAATAGAATATTGCGCCTTTAGCTCAGCTGGATAGAGCAACGGCCTTCTAAGCCGTAGGTCAGTGGTTCGAATCCACTAAGGCGTACCAAATTTTAATAAAGAGGAAATGATAATGCAGTTATTACGAGATGAAAATAATCAACCGTTTATAAAGATGGATTTATATTCAGATCTTGTTGATGAGTTGTTTGTAGTTAAAACACGTTCGGTCATCAAAGATCTTGAAGAATATCTGGATGAACCTTTGTCAGCGCATCCGGAAGATCTTAAAGTTTATACTGAGCAAATTGCAGCTCATCGTAAAATTTTAGAATGGCATACGCCGAATGACGAGTGGGAGAGCTAGAAAGTGTTATATGTGGATTACAAGTTTGAGATAACTAGACAAGGGATATGTTTTGTGGATTCTAACTCTGAATTAGAACCCCACAACATGATGAAAATGCCTGAAGGTTATCATATAGGTGATAATTTTGTGTTATGCCAAACAGCAAATGGAAATGTATTCCTAAGAAGAAGTGATCAACGTATCTTTAATGAAGAGTTTGAATCAGAGTATTATTCCTCATCTGAATAATTGGTGCACTCGGCATTGGGTTTCATTCCTCAATTAAAATAAACGAATGGATGGTGCCCAGGAGACAATGTGAATAAAACAAATGGAGTATGGTTACTCCGAGTATTACTGATGATATGGTTATCGTTTTCTGTAAAGAATACAGATGATCTATATGGCGTAAGATATAGTATGAGAAGTTTTGAAGAATGTAAAAAGGTGCGAAATGGCTAAAAAAAATCAACCAACCTCAAAATCGAATCCGGTTAAAAAGAACATGGATAAGTTGCATAAGCCTGCAACGCATAAAGATAAAAAAAGAGAAGCTAAAATTAATGGTTACTCTACTGATAAAGCATGGATAGACGAAAATGAGTCCTAAAGATATAAAAACAATTGCTCCTGAAGAACTACAAAATTCAAAGAGAATTTATAAGAGTGCTACTCCAAAGCAGACTCTTGATTGGTATGTCAAATGGGTAGCTTCTGTATTTGTATTAGCCGCAATGTCAATAAGAGGTATTGATGGTTTACAAATGTATGACTTAGCTTTATCTGCATGCGGTATTATGTTATGGTTATGGGTATCTATTCTGTGGAAAGATCGAGCATTGATTCTACTCAACGGAGTTGGTCTAATGTTTTTATTGAAAAATTTAGCACAAAGCCTTTACATTTGAAGCAAACTGTGTTATAATAGATCTATTATTAAAAAGGTGAATTTACATTATGAAAATAGCGTTTATATTCGGTAAAGGTATCGATGGATGTGGAGTTACAAGAGGCGCTCTCATATTCGAAAAGTATCTAGCTGATGCTGGCCATGAATCAATTATATTAGATTTTGATAATGGTCAAAGTTTTGGTAGAGCAAAACATGCTCAATGGCTAGGACAAGTATACAAAATTGCTAAAAATGATACTGATGTTAGTAATGAAATTATCAATGCTGTAAACAGTTGTGACATGTCAGTATTTCATTCTCATCCAACTCGTAAGCAAGCTCCATACGTAGATCGATATAGAAGATTCTTAGAAAAAGTCGATACGTTAAAAATTATGCATGATCATTCGATCGCAAAAACAAACATTAATGCTATACCACAGGCCTGTGAAATCTTTTCTCATGCTGATACTGCGGTGATTCAGTCACTCGATGGTTTTAGTAAAGAAGCTTATACTAACTTTGATCCAGGGTTATCAAATAGATTAATAGAAAACCCAATATGGATTGTTCCAGAATCTATGGATAAGTTTCGCAAATCATATTCTGAAAGGGAAAACCACTTGTTGTATCTTGGGAGAATGTCTCCTTTAAAAGATCCAGCAATGATTTGCCGTATTCAACCTTATATGAAAGATTGGAAGTTATCCATCATAGGCTGCGAAAACTCTATCTCTTCAGTGAGCATGTATTCTGAAGATTTAACGATCAATCCATCTCCATATGTTCCAGCGTTTCGTCCTATGATATACCAACATTCTTTAAATAAAGATGGCGGTTATAACTTGAATGAAAAAGAACAAGCTAAAGATGGTAAAATTAATTCTTATGATAGTTACCTTTATGATTGGGGTATGGAACAGCTCGGCTCTTGTAAGGCCTCATGGTGTGGCTACAAGCTTTCGAACGCTGATGAGTATGGTACACGCATGGAATATACCATGATTGAATCATTCCTATTAACTCTACCTATTATGAATCGACACTTTGCAGATAATGCTTATGCGCCAGATGGTAGAAAGTGGGGTGCTATTGAGGGACCTTTAATATCACAAGCCAGAGAAGAAGAAGAGCTAGCTGATATCCTATTGTCTATGGGTGAAAATGAATGGAACGAAAGAACTGAAGCATGTAGAAAACTTATATTTGATTTTAACAATATTGAAACTCTAGGAGCTAAGTTCTTATCGCAAGTACAAGCTATGGGATCTAGATCTAAAATAAGTGCCATAGATAGAATTAGTGAATATTTTCCAGATGCTCCACAATTAAGAAAAGAAGGTGAAATTATTATGTCTTCTGCTGTAGGAACACTAAAGAAAAAACAACATATAATGATAGATGGAAAGCAAGCTGAATATAAAGCTCCGGTTAATTCTTTAGAGGCATTTTTTTAATGGAACATAATAAAAGATTGATAGTAGATTTTGACGATACTTTAGCACATACTAAAAATAGAGATTGGGAAAACGCTGAACCAAACTGGCCATTGATCAATAAATTAAATGATCTATCTAATTCAGGTTGGACAGTTGATATCTTTACAGCACGTGGTTCTATATCATGCTCTTCAAGAGAAGAAGCTGCAGAAAAGTATAGCTTACAGATTCGTGATTGGTTAGCAAATAACAATGTGAAGTATAATACGCTAAGCTTTAATAAACCATTAGGCGCTTACTATATTGACGACAAAGGTATATCCCCAGAAGATTTTATCACCACTGATATAAGACAACTCGAAGGTGGATTGTCTGGTTCAGATATTTACACCGATGGAAAGTTAGTACATAAAACTGATACTAATGCATTAGCAGTTCAGCAATGGTTTTCTGATGTTGACTCTTGGCTTCTTACGCCAAAGATTGAACGTGTAGTTGGTGATACTATTACTATGGAATATATTGATCATGATGAAGATTTTTTTATTAATAATTTTTATGTTTCTCTTGCGTTAATACAAGAATCATTAGACTCAATGAAAAGAATCCCTAACTCCAGCCCTTTTATTTTTAGTAGTTATTGTGATCGGATTGAAGACCATGCTCATCTAGCACAGGTTCATTTATATGTCGAAGTTGTAGAATTGCTAAGAACTATATGGAATTTAAATTCCTCGTTCTCTCATGGAGACTTTGGAATAAAGAACATGCTTTTTACTGAAGAGCATAATGAATTAGTTCTTATTGATCCTATTCCTAATATGTTTGGTTGTACTGAATTAGATGTAGCTAAATTTTTAGCATCGCTACGAGTCAACTATCCAAGAATGGATCGTTGGGATATGGCATTTAAAACTTTAGCAACATATAACAACATTGAATTGGATTTGTTAAGCGTGTTGACAGCGGCTGAACTTATAAGAATTCATAAGTATCACCCAGAAAAAGAATTTATTATGGAGCAAGTTAAGTATGTTTTTGAACAAAAATGATTTACCGATTGGTGGCAAAGTTGGATTCACGTGTTCAACGTTTGATCTATTTCATGCTGGTCATATCGTAATGCTACAAGAAGCTAGATCACTATGCGATTATTTAGTGGTAGGTTTATTAATTGATCCAACTATAGATCGTCCTGACAGTAAGAACAAACCAATTCAAACAGCATTTGAACGTTATGTTCAATTGTCTGCGTGTAGATACGTTGATGAGGTTATACCTTTCTCAACTGAGCAAGAACTTGTAGATATGATTCTAACAATCAATCCTGATATAAGAATCGTTGGAGAAGAATACAAGGATAAAGAACATACAGGAAAAGGATTAACTCCTGTCCATTATAACAAAAGAAGGCATTCGTTTTCATCGAGTGACCTAAGAGAAAGGGTTAAAAAATCACAATGAATTATGCGTCTATAGTACCACTAATTGGTGGTGAAACAATTGCAATGGAACAAGTTTTTGGGAAAAGGCCAGAATATATCATGTCTTATGATGGGTTCTTTAATAATGATCAGCACATTTTAGAGCATTATAATAATGAAGTACCATATTATAATTTGTCTCAAGTGACTGAGAAGATGAAACAAGTAGACGTAGTAAATGCGGTATGTCCTTGCGCTGGCCTTTCATCCCTTTCTCCTGCAGCTGCTTCGGATAATTCAGCAAATGATTGGATGGTTGAAAGCGCTAAGTATGTTTTAGGAACAGTTAAGCCTAAAGTATTCTGGGGAGAGAATGCTCCAAGATTAGCAAGTAAGATGGGTGAACCTATTGTAGAAAGACTACGTAGAATTGGTTCTCAACATGGTTATACCTTCTCTTTATTTAAAACTAAGTCTAAGCTTCATGGTTTAAGTCAGGTTAGAGATCGATCTTTTTACTTCTTTTGGAAGAGTGAAACAACGCCGCTTATTCGATATACTTGGAGACCTCATCAACGCATTGAAGATTTGATTATGTCAGTAGAGCGTAGAGAAGATGATCCAATGAACATCTTGACTAATCAAAAGAAGCCAACCGACAATCCATATTATAAATATATTTTAGAAGTTATTCATCCAGGAATGACTCATCCAGAATTTGCGGCTCAGTTAGAGAGATCAGAAAACGTGTTAAGTTATATCGAAGAAAAGCTAGGTAGAACTACTTGCTATAACATCGTTGGTGATTGGATGACTGAGCATGGATACGAACGTGAAGCTATTAAATGTAAACGCATGTACGCTAAGCTAAAAGCTGGTGGTAACATTATGCGTAAGACTACTGAAATTCCTAGTAGTTACATTGGAGCTTTCGTTGGCCACATGCCAACAATGTTAACGCATCCTGTAGAAGATCGGTATCTTACGATTCGTGAATGTTTGACCATTATGAAACTACCTGATGATTTTATATTACAAGGTGGACTACGCAATCTAAATCATATATGTCAAAATGTCCCAGTTACAACAGCTGCTGATATGGCTCAATCTATTAAGCTATTCTTAGAAGGTAGATTAGAGAGTGTTGATTCAAGCTTCGTTGTTCAAGACAATAAAAATAAAATTGAAAAATATGAAAAAAACAGTTTACAATTAACTGAATTTATGTTATAATATACCTTATAAACTAATAAAACGAGAAAACTATGCCAAGTGTAAAATTAACAGCAGAACCCCAAAAATATCGGAAAGGTCAGAAATCGCGACCACCTCAAGATATGCCATTCGATGTCGCGATGAGAAAGTTTAAGAAAGCCGTAGAAGCTGCTGGTGTTCTTCAAGACGTTAAGCGTAAAGAATACTATGAAAAGCCGACATGGAAGCGTAAGCGTAAGAAAGCAGAAGCTCTGGCCAGAACAAAACGTCAGCAGCAAGCTAATGATATGGGACCTAATGGTCGTAGGAGAATGTACTAATGTCAGTAATGGATAAATTGAAAAAGAATTCAAAGATTAAAACTACAGCCGTTCTAGCTGATAGCATCTTCTTTGGCGAAAAGACTATGACCAAAACTGAAGTGCCAATGATTAACGTTGCGCTTTCAGGAGATCCAGATGGTGGACTTACTTCAGGACTTACAGTTCTTGCCGGCCCATCAAAACACTTTAAGACTTCATTTGCCTTATTGATGGCTGGTGCATATCTTAAAGAGAATCAAGACGCAGTGTTGTTATTCTATGATTCAGAGTTTGGTTCTCCACAATCGTATTTTGAAGCATTCGGTATTGATACTAATCGTGTACTGCATACTCCAATTACAGATGTGGAACAACTTAAGTTTGATCTAGTTGGTCAGTTAGATGCTATTGAACGTAAAGATAAAGTCATTATCATTATTGATTCTATTGGTAACCTTGCTTCTAAGAAGGAACTAGAAGATGCTTTGAATGAGAAATCAGTTGCTGATATGTCTCGTGCTAAAGCTATTAAAGGTCTATTCCGTATGGTAACACCTTACTTGACTATGAAAGATGTGCCTCTATTAGCAGTCAATCATACATATCAAGAAATGGGTCTATTCCCTAAAGCAGTTGTTTCAGGTGGAACAGGCATTTACTACTCAGCTGATAATATCTGGATTCTAGGTCGTAGACAAAATAAGACCGGAATGGAAGTTACAGGTTATGATTTTATTATCAATGTTGAAAAGTCACGAATGGTTAAAGAAAAATCTAAGATTCCCGTATCGGTTTCTTGGGATGGTGGTGTTGAACGAAACAGCGGTCTACTTGATATTGCTCAAGCTGGTGGCTTTGTAGTCAAACCTAACAATGGTTGGTATTGTCGTGTAGATCAAGATACTGGTGAAATGATTGAACCAAAGGTACGAGAAAAAGCTACTAGAGAAGATGAATTCTGGGAACCTATTCTTAAGACTCAAAAGTTCAAAGACTTTTTGATTAAGCAGTACCAGATTGGCCATAAATCTTTAATTGATTTTGACCCAGAAAGTCCTGTACAAACAACTCAAAATGGTGTATAATAGATGGATAATCAATATAAGCTAGTTGAACATCCTGGATCTGATTTCTATGCAATTCATTTAACAGATGAATCCCCTTACAAGGACGTAAGGGTTATCTATGGAACAGTTAAAGTTATAGAGTCTGTTGAAATAGATTCTGCCACTTTATCGTTTACATATAATATCAATGACCCAGGGGAATTTGATGATAGCAAGCTGAATAAAGATCCAGACTTTAATAATTATCTTGGCGATCTATTAACACATATTATAAGTGAGGGAACAATTGGAAATATCAAGTCAACTACCGACGCACATACTGAATCATCTTCTTAATAATGATGATTATTGTCGTAGAGTAATACCGTACATTCAAAAGGAATATTTTGAGGGTACACACAAATTAGTATTTGATCTTATTGTGAGTTTCGTTGGAGCTCACAATAAGCTTCCTACAAGCAGAGTATTAGATCTAGAATTAACTAAAGTTTCTGCTCCTGAAGATGTATTAAACCAAGCATAAGCAGAGTATTAGATCTAGAATTAACTAAAGTTTCTGCTCCTGAAGATGTGTTAAACCAAGCATCACGTTTGATCAATGAAATCGCAATTAAGTCTGATGTTGATACTGAATATCTTATTAATGAATCTGAAAAGTGGTGTAAAGATCGTGCAGTATATCTTGCGATTATGGATTCCATTCAAATCATTGATGGTAAAGATGAAGAACGTAGCGATGGTGCTATCCCTGAAATACTCTCAAATGCATTAGGAGTTTCGTTTGATCAAGCCATTGGCCATGATTACATCGATGATTCTGATGCTCGTTTTGAGTTCTATAATAATGTTGAAGAAAAAATTGAGTTTGACCTAGATTACTTTAATAAGATTACAAAGGGTGGATTACCCAACAAAACATTAAATGTTTGCTTAGCGGGTACTGGTGTAGGTAAATCTCTATTCATGTGTCATGGCGCAGCTGGTGTTTTACAGCAAGGTAAGAACGTACTGTACATTACAATGGAAATGGCTGAAGAAAGAATCGCTGAACGTATTGATGCTAATCTAATGGATCTACCAATCCAACAATTAGAAACTTTACCTAAGAACGTATTCAGTGAAAAGATCGCTAAGATCGCACAAGCTAACCTAGGTAAACTAATTATCAAACAGTATCCTACCGGTAGCGCACACTCTGGTCACTTCAGAGCTCTATTAAATGAGTTGAAGCTTAAGAAGAAGTTTGTACCATCTATGATCTATATTGATTATCTCAATATTTGTTCATCTTCTCGTATGAAAGCAATGGGTGGGAGCATCAATAGTTATACATATATCAAAGCTATTGCTGAAGAGTTAAGAGGATTGGCCATTGAGTTTAATGTTCCAATCATGACAGCAACTCAAACCACACGATCAGGCTTTGGTAATACTGATGTTGGATTGGAAGATACTTCTGAATCCTTTGGTTTACCAGCAACTGCTGATTTAATGTTTGCTCTAATTGCTACTGAAGAATTAGATGAATTGAATCAAGTTATGGTTAAGCAGTTGAAGAATCGTTATAACGATGTAAGTAAATACAAAAGGTTCGTAATCGGTATTGATCGAGCACGCATGAAGTTATATGATGTAGAGGAATCGGCTCAATCTGATATCATGTCAGATATGGCTATTCCAGATGTTCCCATAGCAACATGGGGCGATAGAGAAAAGAAAGATAAGTCATTTGATTTTAATTTTGAAGGTTAATAAAAGGAGAAATATATGGATTGGTTAAAGAAAAGAGCGATGGAAAGAACAAGTATTGATGGTATTACTATCATTGCTATTTGTGGTTCTATTATTTTATTTGGCGGTATTGCTAAAGTACTAGCTTACTTAGGATTACTTTACGGCATCGCTGCTATTACTGTTAAAGAAAAGGATTAGTATTAATGAAAGTAAAGCTTATATCATATAGTCAACCACCTGCAGAAAGTGAACTCAATGATGATCTTCTGCAGATGGTTGCATATTGCGCACGTGTTTCAAACCCTAACAATCAAAACAGTGAAGGGACTTCTGAAAAACTAGTAAAGTATCTAATGAAGCATCAACATTGGTCTCCATTAGAAATGGTATCGGTTTGTATGGAAATTGAAACAACTCGAGATATTGCACGCCAGGTCTTAAGGCATCGATCGTTTTCATTCCAAGAGTTTAGTCAGCGCTATGCTAGGCCGGAAGAGATGGGTGAAGGTTGGCCATTTGTTGTAAGGGAAGCTCGTCTACAAGATACAAAGAATAGACAAAATTCTATTGCAACTGATGATGAACTACTACAACAACATTGGATCCAGCAACAAAAGAAAGTTATTGCTACTGCTCAAGGCGCATACAACTGGGCTATTGATAACGGTATTGCTAAGGAGCAAGCTCGTTGTGTATTGCCGGAGGGTAATACCATTAGCCGTATGTATATGAACGGTACTTTGAGAAGCTGGTTACATTATATAGATCTAAGACGATCTAATGGGACTCAACAGGAACACGCTGATATCGCTCTAGTTTGCGCTGACGTGATTTCTAAGATCTTTCCTATAGAGTTATAGGCATAGCGTGACCAGATTGTGAGATCTGGTCACCTTTATGTGAAAATAAATGAAAATAATCCTTTACAAAGGTCATAAACTATGGTATAATAGTCTTATAAACTGATAAGGAACTACATTATGAAAGATTTAATTACTGCAACTAACAACCTCCTAGCAGCTATGGAAGCTGATCTTAAGCACTTTTACAGCCGCAGCGAGTATTCCTACGGTGAAGGTTATGCTGAAGAGAGAATGGAAGATATGGTCTTTCACTATGAAGAAGGTCGTAACTACATCAAATTAATCAAAACTGAAGAGTCCGAAAGAGGACATCGTTCAAACGTTCTTGGCTTCATTGTTAAGAAATCTCCTAAAGCAACAGATAATAAAACCAAACAACCATTTAACGTAGGTGATATGTTAATGGCTGCTGGTTATAATGCTCCTGCGACAAACTTCGCAAGAGGTAATGTGTTCGAAGAACTCAACCCCGCAAACGTCAGATGGACAGGAATTTAATATGAAATCATTTGAAGAAATAGCAATGGCTATAGCAAACAAAACAGTTGGTGAACTAACCGAAGCTCAAGTAAGAGATTTGGTTGGAGCGCCAAGTTATGAAGAATCTTTAATATGTGACTGTGGGGAACCACTCACGGAATGTAAAGATTCTTATGTCCATATGACATCTGGTTATTAAGAGGTGACCTATTAGATCAAAACGATCTAAAAGAATTCAAATAAAGCCTTTACAAAACGGTATTACTATGGTATAATACCTATATAAACTGATAAGGAACTACATTATGAAAGACTCAAACCGAACAAATTCTTACGTTACTACAGCACATACCGCATCAGCCGGTGACATGCTTGAATTACAAACGATTAGAAATACTATTAAAGCTATTAATAAGATGGCTAAAGAAACTGATCGTATGTCAAATTATCGTTATGTTAATGGTTGGTCTAATGTTAAGCCTAGTCCATCTCCAAGGTATCGTGTAAGTGTAATGCCTCGTGGACCTAGGGCTATTCATGCAGTGGCTGATGGAAAACATCCCCGAGCTTATGATCAAAGTCTTCCAATGCGTCATGCTGAAAGAGTTGATGTATATATTCATACACGTTCAGTCGAGTGGTGCTAATATGTCAGATTTAAGAGCATTCAAAGAAATTACTCAGTGGGACGACTTAGGTTATGAAGTCCCTAACCATATTTACATCCTTAACGCGCAAGGCCAGTTGGTTGGAATGCGTTCAACAACAACGAAAGTCTATAAAGAGTTTAGCAAACCTATGAAGTCTTTCTCTAAATCACGTCGAAAATTTATTGAACTTAAACCCGCAGCAAAATATATGGAGCAACAAGTATGAGCAATATTATTATCCCAAGTAGCCCGAAGGATCTAGCACGAATCAAAGGCGCAATGCAAGAAGTAAGCAATTCGTTTACTCGCATGGAAGCCGAACGTTCGTTTATTAGAGAAGCTATTAATGAGTTATCTGATGAAGTAGATATCCCTAAGAAGATTCTTAATAAGATGTCTCGTGTATTTCATAAGCAAAACATGGCTGAAGTATTAGGTGAAATTGAAGATGTTGAAGCTTTGTTGGAATCCATCTAATGGGTCGCACGGCTCATAAAGTAGTGGCTAAGGACTCAGACGAGAAAATTCTCGCTGAGTACCTTTTTGCTACAGGCGCAGAGGCTGATATATTTGCTGAAGGATGCAAAGAGAAAGGCCTTAAAGTTACTCAAGATACTATGAACATAGACCTAGAGCCGGAGACAGCATGAAGAAAAGATTCGATAAAGAACCACTTATTAGAGATTATAGAACTGAAGCTAGAAATCTAATAAAGCCGTTATCAATGGATAACCTATATAATCTATATGATATTGTTAACAACAAACTAAAACAAACAGTTTCTGAAGATAGATTTGCAGAATTAACTGCTGTTAAAAAAGCTATTCAAATGGTACCTCATATTGATCAGCACAAATTAAAGTTTATCATTAGTGGATATAAATCTGAAATGGCTAAACACGCAAGACCCAAGGATGGTTACACTAAACCAAACCGGAAAAAAGTATAATGAACTTAATAGTTAATGCATTACGGACTCCAGATGGAACAGTGCTAGAGTCCAAGAGTCGACACGATTATAAAACATATACTGATGCCAATGGTAAACAATACATGGTTGACGGTGGTTTAGACTATGTAAGACGGTCTGTTCATTCAGACCAAATTGATATGTGCATGTATGACGATGAACCTCACGAAATTCAAGCTAAAATTTTAACTTGGGGTTCTTATGGTATCAATGGTGACCAACCAATTCGCTGGATACCTATTGATGAAATGGATACTGCTCATATTCAAGCAGTACTAAAACTTAATGTAAACCCCACACATAAAGCATGCATGATTGAGGAGTTAGTACGAAGATGACAATGCCGAATGAAAGATTCTACGCTATTAGAAATACTCGAGAGTTTCTAGTAGAATTAATGGACCCTAAGAAAACCCCTAGGGTTCCTAAAGAGATACGACTTAAAGCATATTACGCTATTAAGCATTTCCCAGGTGAGTACCACATGGAAGAAGCACGAAAACTCGCGCCATCAGTATTTGGAGAATGGAATGCAGGACCAGTTGATTCTACTCCATACGAACATAACCGAGGTAGAGGGACTAATCATGATTGATGTATGGATGTGGATTAGTGTAATTGCTTGTGTGACAGGTTGTGGTTGGACATCGTATAGAACTGGAGTAAGACATGGCGGAGCAATGATGATTGATATGTTAGAAGCTATCGGAGTTGTTACTGTAGATGATGAAGATAATGTTCATCCTAACCGAGATTATAGGCCACCTCTCGAAAAGTAAAAGTAAAACTAGTATAAATAGTACTGTAGATTTTATTTTAAGAGGAATATACATGCTATCGTTCAAACGCTATTTGCGAGAAGGAACCAGACCATTTAATCCATTATCGATTGGTGATCTTCGTAAAGACGAAAACAGACCTGCTGCCTTTGTCAAAAAGGTGGCTGATGGTTCACCCTTTCAAACAACTGAATTCACTAATGTTATAGTGGATTTATCCGAGTTAGATAAAGTTAAAGAATTCATGACTGCTGATGATGGAAAGTTTCCTCTTACTCGCACATCAATAACAGTAAAAACTAGTGAGGGTGAATTATCAATCCCTAAGTCTTTCCTTAAGACTCCATCGTTTGGTGGTAAAGGTCAAGGATCTGGTACTAGTAAAGAAGATGCTGCAATGAAAGACTTTAACGAAAAGCTTAATGCTATATTAGTTAAGGAAAAACTAGGTCAAATATCTTTAAGTATTAATGGTAGAAAAGTAGATGTTTCATTGATGGTAAAAACCGAAGGCAAATATCAAGGTAAAGAACCTAAGTCTGATATGACTTTAGTTGATGCTCAAGGAGATCCACAAGCATATATTTCTCACAAGGCAGGAAGAACTGCTAAAGATTATCAACAGTATGGTGGTCTATCATATAAGCAATACGCTGCAAATAAAGACGTTCAAAAGTTTATGAAAGCTGTATTGGCTGAAGAGCCAAAGGGTTTATCATCAGGTCAGTCATTCTTTAGAAAAATCAAAGATAAGCAATTAGTTAAAGAAGCAGTATTCGGTCCAGAATACGGTGGAAAGCCGAGTATATCTAATGTAGATGAATTCCATCTTGGCAACATGTCTCTTGTAGGTTCTGGAGATGGTCCATACAAAATTACTTCAACTCATAAAGGTAACAATGGTGATATGCCAAAGGGAGAATTTGAAGCTTATTACTTTATAAGATACCAAGCTAGAAGAGGTGCAGCACGAGCAGGTGGAGTCACAGTGCCAAACGCAAGGGTAGGAATCTTCCCTAAAGCTAAAATTGTTGGAACGAGTAAGGAAATATAAATGAAATCATTTAAGTCACAATTATCTGAAGCAGCTGGTAAGAATACTCATATGATCCATATTGAAGATTTAATTCTTGATGGTGGAGTTAAAGGGGCACGCCAAGCTATTCTCGCGCTAAGGTCGCTAAGAGATATGCTATCTGGTAACGCAAAATCTGCAGTTGACGTTACTGTAAAATGGGACGGTGCCCCTGCCGTGTTTGCTGGTCAAGATCCATCTGACGGTGAATTCTTTATTGCTAAGAAAGGTGTATTCAATAAGAACCCCAAGGTTTATAAGTCTCATGAAGATATTGAAGCTGATACTGATGGTGATCTAGCTAAGAAGCTAAAAATGGCATATACATATCTTAAGCCATTAGGTATAACAGGAGTTATACAAGGCGATTTTATGTTTGATAAGTCTGATCTTAAGACTGAGAATATTGGTGGAGTAAAGCATATTGTATTCCATCCTAATACTATTGCTTACGCTGTACCGACAGGAAGTGATCTAGCCAAGGTAATATCAAGGGCTAAAATAGGTATTGTATGGCATACTGTTTATAATGGATCTAGCTTTGAATCAATGTCAGCATCATTTGGGCAAGTAATAGCTACAAAGTTAAAGCCTTCAAAAGATGTATGGATGCAAGATGCAACGTTGGACGATTTGTCTGGCACCGCAACTTTAACTAAAGCAGATACAGAGTTACTAAACAAAAAGCTTTCAGATGCTGGTAAGTTGTTTAGAAAGATATCAGGTTCAACTTTAAAAGAATTAGAATCAAATAAAGAGTTAAACTTAGTGATTAATGTATATAATAACACTAAGGTCAGAGATGGTCAAAGGATAACAAACACTAAACAGCATGCTCAGGGATTAGTTAAGTTTGTATCGGATAGATACCAAAAGGAAATAGATAAACGTTCTTCTCAAAAAGGCAAGGACACACAAGTTGCAAAAAGGGATGCTTTGTTAACCTTCTTCTCTACATCAAATATAACAAACTTGCAAAATGTATTTGATTTGCAAAATTATGTTGTAGACAGTAAATTAATTATTATAAATAAACTAAATGGACTAAGTAAGATTAGTACATTTGTTAAGACAAAGTCCGGATTTAAAGTAACCAACCCTGAGGGTTTTGTTGCTATAGATCGTATGGAAGGTGGAGCAGTTAAACTTGTTGATAGATTAGAATTTTCTACTAATAACTTCAGCAAAGATATTATAAAAGGTTGGGACAACCCCAACTGATAATGGGATACCGAGGATAAGTATGAAATCGTTCAAAGAACACGAAGCAGAAGTCAATGAATCTGAAGAAACTACAGAAGCAATGACAATGCAACAAAGAATGAAAGCTAAGGCTACATTCAGAAAGAACAAATCAAAGATCGCTATGGGCAGAAAGAAAGCCGCAAGAAAATTAGCGAGTCCTGAGAAACTAAAGGGTAAGGCTAATAAAGCCGCTCGTAATCTCATTATCAAAAGACTACTTAAGAATAAAGATAAAGCTGATCTTTCCTTCTCTGGCCGTCAAGGTTTAGAAAAGAAAGTCGATAAGAGAAAAGTAGCTATTGCCAGAATTGCTAAAAAATTATTACCTGCTATTAAGAAAGCTGATAGGGCTAAGTTGAAAAAAGGTCCTAAAAAGTGATTAAAGGTTTTAATGAGTATATAACTGAAGCAAAAACAGAAGCTTTCTTCGTATTTGGTCGATTCAATCCACCAACTAACGGCCATGAAAAATTATTTGATAAGCTAAAGTCAGCAGCTGGAAGTAATACATATCGAGTGTATGCTTCAAAATCAAATGACCCTAAGAAAAATCCTCTCCAATTCAAAGATAAAATTAAATTCCTTCGTAAGATGTTCCCTAAGCATGCTCGCAATATTATGGCAGATGCTGATGTTAGAACTGCACTTGATATTGTAGTTAAGTTATATGACCAAGGGTTTACATCTGTTACTATGATTGCTGGTTCCGATAGAGTTACAGAATTCGAAACACTACTTAATAAGTATAATGGCGAAAAGAATCGTCATGGCTTTTATCAATTCGAAAATGGTATCAGCGTTGTATCAGCTGGTGAAAGAGATGCTGATGCAGATGATGTATCAGGTATGTCTGCTTCGAAGATGAGAACAGCAGCATCAGATAACGATCTAGATACGTTTTCAAAAGGTATGCCAAAGGGTTATAAGGGTGCTAAAGATCTATTCAATGCTATTCGTAAAGGTATGGGTTTAAAAGAAGCTCATATACATAGAAAACATGTTGAATTAGAAACTGTATCCGAAGATAGAGAAAAGTTTGTTGAAGGTAACCTATTTAAAGCTGGCGATGAAGTAGTTCTTAAAGAATCAGGTCAAGTTGGTATTATCCAACGATGCGGTACTAATTTCTTAGTTGTTGAATTTGGCAATTGGAAGAAAAGAGTATGGTTAGATCAGGTAGAATTACTAGAAAACTGTGGTGGAGTTGGTGAACCTAAAGTAACAAAGAAATATGCTGATGCAACACCTGGGCAAAAAGTACCAGAGTTTAAATCATTCAAGGATATGGAAGAGGGTGGCTTATGGACTAACATCCATAAGAAACGAAAAAGAATCAAAAATGGATCTGGAGAAAAAATGCGTAAAAAAGGCTCGAAAGGCGCTCCAACGGATCAAGACTTTAAAGACGCATCGGGAGATGAATAAAAATGAAAACATTTAAAGAATTAAGATTAGAAGCAGTAATGAGTACTTGGACAGTCACTGTTCAAAAGCCAGTCAATAAGCTTAAGAAAGGTGATAAGCAGACAGTTAAAGCTCGCTCTGGATTTGAAGCAATTAATAAAGCTATGAAGTTATGGAAAGATCCCGCTCTTAGAGCGGCTTCAGCAGATTCCTTTAAGATTACTAAGGAAGGTCTTGAAGAAGCTGCTAAGGTAGATCCTAAAGCTATGGCTGCTGATATTCCACAGATGAAATTGTCTACATTTCTTAAGAAAGCAAGCAGAAAGCCAAAGGTTTATTTTGATGGCGCTGACTTAGTTGATCTTGACAAAACTGTAGTTCGTGGAGCTTTGGATCCTAAGAAAAAGATTACTGTTCAAAAACTTATTGATGCTCTTACTGAAGCTGCTGATCCTAAGGTTGCTAAGGCAGTTCAAGGTTTAAATGATCTCGGTAATAAAATGAAAGGCCGAGACCAGAAAGATGTAAGACGTATCGAAAAGTTATATAGATCTGGTAATAATAAATTATTCCAAGGTGCTATAAGAGCGTTGGATACAGATCTTAGAGATCAGGTTAAGGATATTTTTGATGCCTTAGGTATGGTTGATAAAGGTGTTATTGGATAGCATAATGAAAACATTCATAGAGCAAACAGGATTAGAAGAGGCGCCACTAGTAATGCTAGATGCAGATATTGCTAAGTCTATTGCTGACAAGTTAGTTCCAGTAATTGCTGCAGCTTTAAGGAAGGGTGATGTTGAACTTGTTAATAACATCGCTCGTCATGCTAAGTATAGAGTTACTAAGGATAAGCAATCTAAGGGTAAAACTTACAGGTACGATTTAAAGAAATGAAGAACTTTCAAACGTTTTTAGAAGAAGGTGTAAATGATCCTTCTATATTTAAAGCGGTATTCCTTGCAGGTGGTCCAGGATCTGGTAAATCATTTGTTGTAGGTAAGACTGCTTTGAAATCATTAGGGTTTAGGTTAATAAATTCTGATGTTGCTTTTGAAAATGGTTTAAAGAAAGCCGGCCTTACGACTGACCCAGATGATATTGCATCAGCACAAGGTCAGGACGTAAGGGCGTCTGCTAAAGCACTTACTGGTAAAATGCTAGATAGAGCTTTACATGGCAGAATGGGTATAGTCATTGATGGTACTGGCAAAGATTATAATAAGATAAAAGGACAAGTAGATCTATTAAGATCTATAGGATATTCTGTCCATATGATATTTGTTAATACTGATTTAGAAACTGCTTTGGAAAGAAATAAGCAAAGACCTAGATCTTTAGAAAATGACTTAGTTAAAAAAATGTGGAAAGCGGTCCAGAATAATATAGGTAAGTTTCAAGGCTTATTCAGGAATAGAATGATTGTTGTAGATAATTCTACAGGATCTAATATTGAAAAAGCTACTATGATTGCATATAAAGGTATTATGACTTGGGCAAAGAAACCACCTGAAAATAAAATCGCACAAAAATGGATAAAATCACAATGACCATAGAAAGAGATAAGATAGTAAAAGCATTCACATCTAAGTGGAAGTATCGTCTAGACAAAGAGCAATATGGTATGGCCGATGCTTGGAAGATCATTTACTCAGAAGATGAAAAGGGCAAATTTGTAGGTGACTGCGAAGACTATGCTTTATCTATTCTTTGGAGACTATCTGGCGAAAGTCATCTTAAAATGTGGTGGTTATTAGTAACACATCAGGCTGGTATTTGTTGTGTTGGCCCAACCAAGTGGAAAGTATCTCATGCGGTGTTAAGATATAAAGGCGAATACGTTGATAATTGGACTAGAAAGTTTGGTCCTAAAGAAGCTATAGAAAAGAACCATAC
>Ga0209712_10000555_pt1 | contig 33083 bp, 26 predicted proteins | sample ArcOceMetagenome_FD_187443 | JGI IMG/M metagenome (GOLD analysis project Ga0209712, IMG submission 187443) | Marine eukaryotic phytoplankton communities from Arctic Ocean - Arctic Ocean - Greenland ARC118M Metagenome (SPAdes) (version 2) | ecosystem: Environmental > Aquatic > Marine > Oceanic...
AAAAAGGTATTTTAAAACCATTTGGTATGATCGAGCTTAACCGATTTACTAAACAGTTTGCTATTTTAATTAATGCTGGAGTCCCCATATTAGAGAGCCTAGAGATTCTTGCAAAACAAGAGAGAAATCCGGCGTTAAGATTAACTATTAAGAGTATTGTTGAAAATATTGGAGCAGGTAAATCACTTCATGAATCAATGGCCAAGCAAAAAGGATTTAGTAAACTCTATACCTCACTCGTAAAAGCTGGTGAAGCAGCAGGGATACTTGATGGTATTTTAACAAAGCTTAGTGAGTTTATGGAAAAACAAGATGCCATTAGAAAAAAAGTAAAAGGAGCGCTCACGTATCCTACTATTGTTGTCGTTATTGGTACTCTTGTTACTTGGGGATTAATGTATTTTGTCGTTCCTCAATTTGTTCAGATGCTAAAAGAGGGTAATCAAGAAATTCCAGGTATTACTCAATTTGTAATAGATGTATCTAATTTCTTACAAGAATATACTTTACTAATGGTTCCAATTCTTGCTGGAGGACTTTTAATTTTTTCAAATTATATTAAAACAAAACAAGGTAAAATTACTTGGGATCGATTTACAATGCAAGCTCCATTATTTGGTGGAATTATCATTAAGGGATCACTTTCTAGTTTTTCGAGAACACTTGCAACGATGCTTACTGCCGGAGTCCCTTTAATTGATTCTCTCGAAATTTGTATTGAAACTCTAGATAATACTCAAATTGCAAAAGACATAAAAACAGTGAAAGAAGCAGTTATAAAAGGTAAATCAATTACAGAGCCCCTCGGAAGAATTAAATACTTTCCACCTCTTGTAAATCAGATGGTAAAAGTGGGGGAATCAACAGGTAATCTTGATGAAATGCTTATAAAGGTTGCAGATGTTTTTGAGCAAGAAACGGAAGAATTAATAGGAAACTTAACAAAGCTAATAGAGCCAATAATACTTGTCGGTTTGGGTGGGGTAATCGGTACCGTCTTGATTGCGATGTATATGCCGATATTTATGCAGGCAGGTGGTGTCTAATATTTAAATGCTTGATATTTATCCAAATATGAATAAAAATATCAATATTAAGTTAATTATTAAGATGGTGTTGACGAAATTAAAAGTAAACTGACTTATAATATCTTTAAGAATTAAATCTCTTAATGGTTTAAGTCTAACAATAAATTTTTCTGGGCTCTTAATGCTTAGAATAGGAGATGAAAATGAAAATACAAAACTCAAAAATGGGTCAATCAGGCTTTACGCTGGTTGAGCTTATGATTGTTGTTGCAATTATTGGTATTCTATCAGCAGTTGCGGTTCCAAACTTTAAGCGTTATCAAGCAAAATCAAAAACTTCAGAAGCAAAAATTCAACTTGCAGCAGCCTATACAGCTGAGCAATCGTTCTATGGAGATTTTGGTATTTATTCAAATTGTCTTGCATATATGGGTTATGATCCAACAAATGAACAAGCAAACAGATACTTTACAGTAGGTTTTGATACTGCAAATGCGATTAACGGTGTTGCATATACATCTGCTATCAATCAAGGATTAAATGCTGCTTCTTGTGGAAGTAATGGTGCAGCTGCCGCAGCATCAACATACTTCGTTGCTGGTAAAGGTAACGGTGCTGCCGTTTCAGCTGTTACAGACATTACTAACTCAGCAATTGGAACTCAAGCTGATCCAGGTACACAAACATTTTTAATCGTTGCTGCAGGAGTTGTAAGTGTTGACTTTACAACGACAGCAACTATGACAAATATTTCTGTTGATCAAGATAAAATGTTTGTTCAAGTTCAACCTGGTTACTAATTTTTAAAGAATTTAAATTGTTAAGTATGAAAGACCACTCAGTTTGAGTGGTTTTTCATTTTTAGATTAGGAATAATATTTTTAGTTCTCTCTTTGTACTCAGTATAATGAAGACAACCATCTTTTCTCACCATACTTTCTTGAGAGCAATATTGATTAATTGTATTTCTAATGAAGCTAAAAAATAAGAAAAAAGACTTACCCTCTGACTCATCAAACTTTTTAAGTTCGCTTTGAATTTCTTCGTCCGGATATTTATTATTAATAAGCAACCCAATTTTAAGAACGAGTAGGTCTTTCGATTGAGTATACTTTTTCTCAAAAAGGTCAGTTTTTTCTTTGATCGAAAGATTTTGATCGATATAGATTAGATGGGAGAAAATGAAACCATATTGAAATCCTGTGATTTGAGAATAGACTAAGCATTGTCTTGATAGCCATAAATTTCCATTTGATACAAGGCTATTGATATCACCAAGTTCTATGTATTTCATTAATACAGCTTCTAGTGTTTTACAATGAGTTTCTAATTTTAAATTATTCTTATAGTATGTAAATTTATCAACTCTTAGAGTTGCATAGTAAATTGAAATACTACCCAAAATAATAGGTAGTAGGTACTTCATATAAAGGTATGTTTTAGGAAATTTTTCTAAAATTAAATTTATAAATAAAAGAAAAATAAAAAAGAAAGGGAGCAGATAATAATTAAAATATAGATCAGAATAAATATTTGTTTTTGTACCATAGAGGGTAAGATAGGGAGCAGCTGTTAGAATACAGAACATTATAAACTTACTCTTATCCAGTTTATAGACAAAATAATAAAATAAGGGAGAGATAAGAAGGTAGATAATTAATAAGTTTGAATAATAATCATAATATGCAGCAAATGAATAAGGTAAAAATAATTGTCTAAGGTAGAATGCGCTCGCAATAAAAAATTTATAGATATTCATGTCAATGACGTACTTACTTGTATCATCGTACAATAAACTATAATAAAATCTATTTAATGCGAAAAAGAATATTAGTGTTAGGGCAAAAGGAAGAAGTTGAAGTGCTCTTTTTTTTAAATTTATTTTATTTTGATGGAAAAAAAAGTGTATAAACCCCAAGGCATTAATAGGTTGTGATAAAAGGGCAAAGAAATAAAAAAAGTATGAAAGGATATAATCTTTTTTCTCTTGGAAAAAGGACTTAAGATAAAAATAAATGGAAGCCTGAATAAATAGAAAGCTTAAAATATGTTTTCTCGCAGTAAATTCAACATAGATATGAAAAATTGCAGGGTGAACGAGAAAAATAGTTACTAAAAGGTATCGATATCTAGACTTAAAACCCATTAATGTGAAGTTTTTCAGTAGAAGAAAGGCGGTAAAGAGATATAATAGAATATTGTGAACCAAAGGAATTATATCTTTGGTATCATCGTTTGATAGCTGAATATCGATAAGGTGACTTAAATCTCTTAAAGGTTGAATATCAAAATTTGTATGGTTAATATAAGAGTAGTAGAGGTCAGAGAGGTTTTTCATTGATTCTAGTGGTTGTATAATTAAACCATAATCAAGCATGATAGGCTCTTTGAACTGGGATGTAATAAAAAATGGAGCTAGTGCAGTAATTAAAATAAATAGAGAATAAATGTATTTTTTCATCTGTATATAGTACTAATTAAAGAGGTAATGTAAAATTAATATAAAAAGACTAAATGCAGGTTTTACTCTCGTTGAATTAATGATCGTTGTATCAATTATTGGAATACTCGCGTCTGTATCATCTGTGTATTTCAAAACTTATCAATCTAAGTCAAAAATGATTCAAGCTAAAATTGAACTTACTGCTGCATATACAGCAGAAATCATATTTTATAATGCGTATGATATCTATGCGACCTGTCTATCAGACGCTGGATTTGAGTCACCTGTTGCAACAAAAAAAAATTATGCTCTCGGCTTTTCAAATACGACAGCTAATATAAATGCTTTAGTACATTCAGATGCAATAAAAGCTGGCTTATCTCCAGGGATTTGTCCTCCTAATTTAGCTCCAACTCAAGGTGTGACATATTTTTTAGCTGGAACAGGGGCAGGTAGTGCTGTTATGGGAACTGTTGGGGAATTTCGAGCAGCCGTCACAAATTATAGTAATAATATTGATGATGGTGGAGCTCCAACAGTAAGTGATGTTGAAGAGGGAATTGGAGATATGTCTACAATTGATAAAAAAGCATTCGTTATTCCAGCTGCAGGCTATATAAACTCGGATTATATAACGCCAGCAACATCTTCATTATTAACGATAGACCAGAATAAAAAAATAAGAGTAATACGATCTGGATTTTAATCTTTTCGAATAAGAATCTTGTAGGGTTTAAAATCTCTGGGTGCCCTATATTTTGAATTGAGGTATATATATTTATTCCCCTCAAAATCTATTTTGTTACATTTTGCTATATCAGTCGAGTTTAGACATTTTAAGTCTAGCTCCGCTTTTATGGCATATAAATCTTTTTCAAGTTTAGTCTTTAGAATAGTTTTTTCTGGTTCATTCTTATACATATCCAAAAGGAGAATATAGGTTTCTTCTAAGTCTGCGCTTAATTCAAATTTTAATTTGGCCAGTATTGTTTTCACAAATGGAGGGGCATTTTTATGTTTGAGTAATTTTGTATATGAATGTATTGCTTTTTGTTGATCTTGTAGTTCATAAGCGTAAAGAAATCCACTATCAAATAGTAATTTGTAATCATTTGGAAATAGTTTTAAACCTCGATCATAAATACTATCTGCTCCAAGAAGATCATTTTTTACAATAGTAAGATACTGACCACCAAAATGATATGCTCCTAAAAAATTAGGCTCTAGATTAATGATTGAGTTAAACCGTAAGAACAGCCACGAATTTAGATCTTTTTCATTGTAATGCTCAAGATCTGCTTCTAGAAGGGTTGTTACCCAAAGTAAACTTGAGACTAAACGTTTTTGACCAATTGAAAAGAACTGTAAAATGGAATTTTCTATATTTAATGCACTACTTTGTTTCTTTACAACGATTAAAGGTTGCTGAACTGTATGATTCAAAAATCCAGCAATTGAAAAGAAAAATATTAATATTATATATTTCATATAAACTAGTTTTTCACCTATTGTCATTTAAACATTATAATATAATTATATACATATGATTGAATTTTGTGAAATATCTAAAGTCTTTAATACTGATCTTTTGAAAAAAAACTTTCAAGCTCTATCTAATGTAAGCTTCAGTATACCTGAAGGTAAAATTATCGGATTCCTAGGAGCTAATGGAGCAGGAAAAACGACGAGTATTAAAATTGCAATGGATTTTATTAGACCTACAAGTGGGGATATCTTATATGATAAGTCTCTTGGAGGGTCAAAGAAAGAAGCTTTCAAATATATTGGATATCTGCCAGAAAGACCTTTCTTTTATTCACATTTAACAGGTCGAGACTTTTGTAAGTATTTAAGTCAGCTTTCAAATGTATCAAATCAATTATTTAAAGAAAGAGTTAATAAATGGGCACCTATTTTTAAAATTGAACATGCTCTTGACCGATATATTAAGAACTATTCAAAAGGGATGTTACAGCGAATTGGTTTTTTAGCTACAATTATTCATGATCCAAAACTTATAATTCTAGATGAACCTTTGTCAGGCTTAGATCCAATTGGAAGAAAGGAATTAAAAGATGTAATAGTTGAGTTAAATAAAGAAGGAAAAACAATTTTCTTCAGCTCACATATAATATCTGATGTCGAAGAGATTTGTGATAGCGTTATTTTTTTAAAGAACGGTGAGATTGTCTTTAATGGTAGTGTCGACCAAGTAATAAGTGCAAATATCAAACCTGTTACAAATATAAGTTATTTTAAAGAAAACCAAGTTAAAACGATTAAAGTAGATAATAATAATAAATCAAATCAAATTAAAAGGATCATAGAAGATGGTGGAGATATTATCTCTGTGCAAGCTGATAGGCCAACACTTGAGCAAATTTTCTATAATGTAAAATGACAGAAGCAATTTATAAAATATTTACCATCGCAAAGTATACTTTTAAAGAGCTCGTGAAAAGTAAAGTCCTACTAAATGTTATCTTTTTAGGTTTGGGACTTTTACTTGTCACATTTGTAGCCTACAGTTTTACTTATGGCGAACCCAGTAAGATTGCCCTCGACTTTGGACTTGGAACTTTAAGTTTGAGCTCAGTCGCAATTGCGATATTTATTGGGGTTGGAATTTTATATAAAGAAATAGAGAGTAGAACAGTTTATATGATAATTTCTAGACCTGTTCCAAGATTTTCATTTATTATTGGTAAAATTCTGGGTCTAATTGGAATTTTAGTTATCAACATCCTAATCCTAGCAACTATTACGCTATCTTTGTATTTTTCAATTGGTGGAGAATTTCAATCTTTAATTTTATGGGCGGTTGGTTTTATAATACTTGAGTCTGTTCTTGTTCTTTTAGTTGTTAGTGTATTATCTCTCATATCGACTCAAACAATATCGGTCATTTTAACGGTAATCTCTTATATCTGTGGGCATGCAATAAGTGGGATAAAATTGACGTCAACTTACAAACTAAATTCGAGTTTTCAAGTTTTGATAGACTTATATCATTTCATATTACCTGGATTTTATAAGTTAAATTTAAAAGATTTTGTTCTTTATGAGCAAAAAGTCGAGTATTCATACCTTTTCGCTTCAATGACCTATGGACTTTTATATTCAGGATTTCTCATTATGTTAGCAATTATTATTTTTGATAAAAAGAACTTAGACTAATGGATTTAATTATCATTTTTCACATATTAATTTTTATTTTTGGCTCTCTTGTTGGAAGTTATCTTAACGTTGTTATTTATAGACTTCCGCGAAATGAAAGTACAATTACACCGAGGTCAAAATGTACAAAATGTGGAAAATTGATTAAATGGTATGAAAATATTCCTATTTTGAGTTTTCTTTTTTTAAAAGCAAAGTGCGCAAATTGTTCAGAAAAAATTAGTTTTAGATATCCATTGGTTGAGATACTTGTTGGGTTTATTGCTTATTTTCTTGCGCCTGATGAATTTACAGTAAATACATTAACAATTTTTGCTTTGAAATTTAGTATTGCTTGTTCATTTTTAGCTCACTTTCTTATTGATATAGAACATCAAATACTTCCAGACAAAATAAATATTTACTTATTTCTAGTCATACTGCCTTTCGTTTTTTTAACCTATCCAATAGAATATTGGTTAGTGGGAGGACTAGTCGGCTTCTTGGGTCCACTTGGTGTTACTGTTCTTTTTTATAAACTGAGAGGGCAAGTGGGTTTAGGTGGAGGTGATATTAAACTTTACGGATTACTTGGTCTACTTTTTGGACCCTTAGGTATTATGAATACAATATTTATGAGCTGTATGTTGGGATCGATTATAGGTGTTGCGCTAATTGCTTCAAAACGAATAACAAGAAATGATCATTTTGCGTTTGGCCCATTTATTTTAATCGTGGCAGCTGTCCAATTCTATTTTCCTGAGTTTTTTGATCAAATTAATTTTTTGAGATTGAAATAACATTTTGCACTAAAACCTTGAAATTGCGAAATCAATAAAGCTATAATGATGTAAGAATAGTTTTAAGGATGGAAACAATTGTCAGATATTAAGGATAAAATTAAAGAATTCATAGTTGATCTACAAAAAGGTCAACTAATTGGTATTGATATCGGGCTGAGTTCAGTCAAGATGTGCTATATCGAAGCATCGAAAAAAGGTAAATACAAACTTGAAAGATATGAAAGTATGCAACTTTCAGAAGCATCCATAATTGAAGATGAAATACAAAAACCTGAAGAAGTCATTGAGTTAATAAGTAAAATCTATGCAAATTTTAATTTAAAAAAAGTGCAAATTGCTTGTCTTGGAATTGATGGACCAAATACCGTTACTAAAAGAATTCAAGTACCAGATGGTGTAGAAGAAGATGTTGAAGATAATATTCTTTGGGAGTCTGAACAATATATACCTTTTGGCTCTGAAGATGCTGAAATAGGCTATTCAATTCTTGGCCGAATTGAAGAAGAGGATGTTGTTGATGCAATCGTTGGTGCTGGCAAGACTGAAGTTATAGAAAGATATATGGAGTATATCAAAGAAGCTGGATTATATGTAAAAGTTGTTGAGCTTAATATATTCGCACTTGTGAATGTATTTGAAGAATGTATGAAAAATCGAATTGATGATATGTCTGAAGAAGGTACCATCATCATTGACTTTGGAGCACAGTATACATCTGTTATTGTTTATAAAAATGGCGGACCTGTTTTAACAAAAGAAATAAATATTGGAGGTGTACTTGTAACTGAAGAGATCCAAAGAACAATGGGTGTTAGTTATGAGGAAGCTGAAGATTTAAAAGTCTACGGTGATGATAATGGTAATTTACCTGAAGAAATATTAGGAATTGTTAACGATCATAATGCAAGACTTATGGATGAGCTCAAAAAAGTCTTAAATTTTTTCATTGCAGCTGGTTCATCTGAGCAAGTCGGAAACTGTGTTATAACAGGAGGATCTAGTCTCCTTCCTGGGTTAAAGAATGCTCTCTCTAGTCTTATAGATCTAGAGATAGAAGAATTAGATCCATTTAGCTTTCTAGATTTAAAAGTCAAATTAACTGATGAGCAAATGCATGAAATAAAGTATTGTGGAGCTGTCGTTATTGGACTTGGAATGAGAAGTGTATAATGATTAAGATAAACTTATCCCCAAAACATAAAGAAAATGCGATCGCTAAGCTTGGCGGTCTAAATTTAAGTTTAATAAATTTACCACTTTTAGCTTTGTTTTTCGCAAGTATATATATCATTGAGCCAATCATAGATCTTGTCTATGAAGATGATATAAAGTTAGCAGAACAAGTATTTTCAGAGAAAAATAATTTATATAAAAAACAACAACAAGAACTAAATGATAAACAAGCAATTAGGAAGCAAGTTGAAGAGTTAAATGCACAGGAAGCTCAGTTAACTCAGAAAATAGATATTGTTAAACAAATTGTAGAAAAAAGACAAAATCCTTTTATTGTTTTAAAGTATATTGCAGACAATACACCTTCAGATGTTTGGATTACGGAGTTAGAAATTGATGACCGAAATTTGAAAATGCTTGGGTACTCAAAATCATGGAAAAGTATAGGAGACTTTATTGAAAACTTAAAGTCATCAATCTTTTTTAATGGAAATATAAATTTTCAAAAACCTGTAAGTTTACCTAATGAAATAAACAAGAACAGGGTTGAAACCTTTGAGATAACAACTTCAATCGTGAGTTTTAAATAATGGATTTATTGGCCAAAAATCTACATTTTATTTTCCTTGCCTATGCTCTTTGGATTGGAAATGAATACTACGTTGTTCAGTCTGAGGCTCTCGTTGAAGCTGAAGCAAGAAAAATCTCAATAGAGTCAAAATTAAGTAAGGTTGAGAAACAACTTGAAAAAGTAAAGTCTTTTGAAGAGGATATGGAGCAGTCTCAAAAAAGGGTTCAAGATGTTGTTGAAAAAATTAAAACAATTCAAACACAACTTCCTTCTGAAATTCTGGATACAGAAATAAATGGACGCTTTACTGACTACTCAGATCAGCTAAAAATGGTAAAAGCGAACCCTTCTCCAGGTGCAGAAAAGAATAATAATTTTTATATATCTAAAGAATATAATTTTGATGCACAAGGTACATTTTTGCAGTTTTTAATATTTTTTGAAAAATTATCAAATAGTGAAAGAATTTTGAATGTGAAGTACCTTAGAATAAAAACATCTGAAGATGGAGATAAAAGAAGTCGATTTCAGTTAGTCGACCTTACTACGACTGTCGAAGCATATAAATATAATGCAGATTATAATCCAAGGGCAAATTAATGAGATTATACTTGTTTTTATTGATGATATTAAGTTTGAGTTTAAATAGTGTATTTGCTGGTAAAATTGATGAATTATTTAAAGATCAAACGAGTATAAAAGATCCTATAAGCTTAAGGGATCCATTTCAAGTTCCAAAGTTTCAGTCACAAGGAGCTAAGGCAAATAAAGAAAGGTTTAGTGGAGAGCTGGATAATCAGCTAAAAATAGAAAAAACAGTAAATCTGGATGATATTAACATTGTTGGAGTTCTGATTGGAAATGAGAGAAGAGTTATATTAAATATTGCTAAGGAAGGACCTTACACATTAAAAGAAAATGACTCGATTGGGATCAATGGACCTGTTTTAAAGGCAATACTTCCAGGTGGAGTCATTTTAGTTGAGCAAATTAATAATATATATGGGGAGCCAGAATATATAGAAACAGTTATTCCTATATCTAAATAAAATTGCTAGCATTAATATAAGTAAAGAATAACTTTAAGGAAGAGGTTATATGATTAAAAGGATTTTATTCACATGTGTAATTGCACTTAATGCATCACTTTTTGCTGCAGAGTTAGGTAATATTACTTCAGTTAATTTTTTGCAAGAAGGAGACGTATCAAAATTAATTATTGATTTTGATGGTGATATTTCTGCGGAAAGAATTCATATAAAAGATGATAAACAAATTATCTTAGATCTTAAAAACTTAAAAGCTGATAAAAAATTTATGCGAGGAATTGATACTTCAGAATTTTCAGGAAGTTCAGTTTATATTTCACCATATAAAAAACCAGGCTCACAAAATGATATACGTTTTGCTATCCAATTAAGAGATAACGTAAGATCATTCATTGAAAAAAAGAAAAATAGACTTATTCTTCATATAGAAAATCGCTTTGGAGTCTTTACAAGAGCAAAATTAAAAAAAGCGGATGAAGCTTCTGATGAAGTTGTACAAAGTGAAACAAATACAAAAATTCTTATTCCTAAATCAAATAGTATTGAAGATATTCTCAATAATCTTACTCAATCAGGTGTAAAGAGATATGTTGGTAGAAAAATATCACTAAATGTTAATGATATAAATTATCAAGATGTCTTAAAGATGATTGGAGATACTTCAGGATTTAATATTATTATTGAAGATGAAGTAAGTAATTTAAAACCCTTAACTATTCGCTTAACAAATCTTCCATGGGATCAAGTTTTAGATACTGTTATGGAACTAGGTGGACTAGTCGCCATAAAACATGGAAATATTTTAACAATAACTACTAGTGATAAAGCAAGAACAGCTAGACAGAAAGAACTGGATGAGCAAAGTAAAAATAAAATATTAGAGCCACTTGTTACAAAAATCTTTCCAATAAGCTACGCAACATTAACTGATATCAAAAAAATTATTGCGACTTATTCAACAAAAGATAGAGGAAGCATTACTGAAGATGAAAGAACACAGAATTTAATTGTTAAAGATACTGTTGAAGTCATCGAAAAAATGAAAAAAATTATAGAAACTCTTGATACACAAACACCTCAAATTCTCATTGAAGCAAAGGTTGTAGAGGCGGAAGAGAATTATGAATTTAGAGCAGGGCTCGGTGGTAATGGTTTATCGATTGGATATGATCCGTTTACTACCGGTTTAAGTAAACAGACTGGTTCAGGATCATTTAGTTTTAATTCTGCTACAAGTATTGGAACACCTAATATTGTCAATGCGACTATGGCCGTTGGAAGATTGACAAATCTAGCATTCTCTCTTGATTTAATGGAGTCAGAGTCTAAAGGTAAAATTATATCTTCTCCTAAAGTTATTACAGAAAATAATAAAGCTGCAACTATAACTAACTCAAGTAAAAAGAATTTTAGAACTCAGTCAACAAGTGCAACTGGAGAAATCACTAATAATATTGAATCTTTGAGTGCTGATATAAGCTTAAATGTTACGCCTAAGGTAACAAATGAGGGCTCAATTGCAATGCAGGTAAGTATTACAAAGTCTGGGTTTGGTACACAGCAAAGTATAGATTCATTACCGGATGTAACTTCCAGAACAGTGAATACAAATGTTCTTGTAGAAAATGGAGCAACTGTTGTCATTGGTGGAATTTATCAAACTGAAGACTCAGAATTGCAATCAGGTGTTCCCTTTCTAAAAGACTTGCCACTACTTGGATGGTTATTTAGAAATGCCTATAACCCAAAGAAAAGTAGAAATGAATTAATTATTTTCCTTACTCCAAGAATTATTAATCAAGAGGAAGCTGGTCTTGTTAATAGAGAGCTTGGAGATGATTTGGGAATTTGATAATGAGTAAAAAAACAAAGTCATCGTCATTACTTGCAAAGTATACTTTGATGTATGAAAAAAAGCCTCGATCTAGAGTTTTTGCTCCGCTAGCGGAAACTTACCGTAAAATCGGTATGATTGATGAGGCATTAAAAATTCTAAAGGAAGGGATAAAGAATCATCCATCCTATACTCTAGGTTATGTTGTACTTGGTAGTTGTTATTTTGATATGCAAAACTATGAGATGTCATATAATACAATTAGACCATTTGTATCACAAAATCTTGAAAATATAACGTTACAAAAATTATTTGCAAAAACATGCATTAATCTTGGCTATCTCGAAGAAGCCCTCCAAACCTTTAAATATTTACTATTAATAAATCCAAAAGATCAAAATGTAGCAGACCAAATTAAACTTTTGGAAGATGATTTATTAGTTAATGTTGATGATAATATCGAGCCAACAAGTACAGATTCAACATTTAGTGAAGATGATTGGGTTCAAGTGAATTTTAGCTCAAATAAACAAATAGAAGAAAAAGTCGATGAGCTAGACTCATGGAAAGTTGAAAAAAATCCCCTTGATAAATTTAAAGAAGAGATCGGTGGAAATGTTATTCAAATTACGCAGAGAAATCTAGATGATGAATACTTTCATGAAGATTTTGATAATAAAGATAACGAATTAAAAGAGGAAGTGAGCGAGCAAGAGGAAGAGATTCCTTTTATTACACATACCTTAGTTGATTTGTATTGCTCTCAGGGACATATTGATAGAGCGATTGTAGTTTTAGAGAACATACTTGAACTTCATCCAAATGATGAGTCTACTAAGCAAAGACTAGCAGAGTTAAAGTTAGAAATAGTAAATAAAAATGAAAACCATGAAGAGACAAATAGAGAATCTAAAAATGAGAAAGTTATCAAGGCATATAAATTATTTAATACATTAATTCAAAACCATTCAAAATTAGTATTGAGTAAAATATGAAAAAGTTTTTAGTCATAAATGGACCTAATTTAAATATGCTTGGAACAAGAGAAACGTCTAAGTACGGCACTCTAAACTTAGTTGATTTAATAAAATATACTGAAGAGAAACTAGAGAAATACGAAGTTAAGATTGATTGGTGGCAATCAAATGCTGAGCACGAAATTATAAATAAAATCCATGATCTAGTTAAGCAGGATTATGATGCACTAATTATTAATCCTGCAGCCTACTCCCATACTTCAATTGCCATTTTAGATGCATTAAGAATTCTAAATATTCCAATCATCGAAGTTCATCTTACAAATACACACGCTCGTGAGTCTTTTCGTCATTCTATGTTGACTGCAGAGGCCGCTTCTATAATAATGAGTGGGCTGGGAAGAGATGCATATTATTTTGCTGCACTGTCTCAATTAAACTAATAAATTAAAGGAAGTTTAAAGTGAAGTATCAAACGACTGATTTCAGAAATGGATTAAAAATTTCGATCGATGGAAAACCTTATATTGTTGTCTATTTTCAACACGTAAATCCTGGTAAGGGATCTGCATTTGTTAAATCAAAACTAAGAAATTTAGAAACAGGGCAAATGTTGGAAAGAACATTTAAGGCAGGTGTTGAAACAGTTGATAAGCCAGATATGGAAGAGCGTGAAATGGAATTTACCTATGGTGACATGGATGGATATAATTTTATGGATACAAAAACATTCGAATCTGTTCATTTAAGTCATGATAATGTTGGAGATGCAAAGAATTATCTTCAAGAAGGAATTGTTGTACAAATATTATATTTTAATGCAAGACCAATCTCAATTGAATTACCAAATTTTGTTAACTTAGTTGTAACAGAAACTGATCCAGGCCTAAAAGGTGATACAGCATCTGGTGGTAATAAAAAAGCAATCATGGAAACTGGACTTCAAGTAAATGTTCCACTTTTTATAGCTGAAGGTGAGTCATTAAAAATAGATACAAGAACTGGTGAATACGTAGAGAGATCTAAGTCTTAGGAGAATTATATGGATTTGGAAAATATTAAAAAGTTTATTACACTTGCAAAATCCGAAGGTGTTTCAGAATTAAAATATGAGGCAAAAGATTTAAAAATTTCTGTTAATTTTAATCAATCAAGTGGAGCAATCCAATATGCAGCACCTGTTTATGGGACAACAACTGCTCCTACTAATGCGATTGATACGAAACAAGAAGTTAAGTCAAACCATCACTTAATTAAATCTCCATTTGTTGGTACTTTTTATACAAAGCCAACACCAACGAAACCTAATTATGTAAAAGTTGGTGATAAGATTCAAAAAGGTCAAACTTTATGTATCTTAGAAGCAATGAAAATTATGAATGAAATTGAAAGTGATATTTCAGGTGAAATAGTAGAGATTTGTGTTGATAATGAAAGCGTTGTTGAGTTTGGACAAGTGCTATTCAAAATAAGAGCATAATGTGAAAAAATTTAAAAAAGTTTTAATCGCTAATCGCGGTGAAATCGCCATTAGAATTTTAAGAAGTTGTAGAGAGCTTGGTATAGAGACTGTTGCGGTTTATTCTACAGCCGATGAGAATTCATTACACGTAAAATTAGCAGATGAATCTGTTTGTATAGGACCTGCAAAATCAGCCTTAAGTTACTTAAATATGCATGCAATTTTATCAGCGGCGGAGATTACTGGAGCGGATGCTATTCACCCAGGCTATGGTTTTTTATCTGAAAATGATGAATTTGCTAAGCTATGTGAAAAATGTAGTATTACATTTATTGGACCAAATATTGATTGCCTTCAAGCTATGGGTGATAAAATAGAATCAAAAAAAATTGCTAAGAATGCAGATGTTCCCACACTTGAGCCTATATATGTTAATGAGCTTACAGATGAAAAAATTTTAAAAGCGGTTAAAGAAATGGGTCTACCTGTTTTAATAAAAGCATCTTCCGGAGGTGGTGGAAGAGGCATGAAAAGAATTGATGATATAGACAAGCTTTTAAATACAATAGAGGTTTTAAAGCAAGAATCACAACTAGCTTTTGGTGATGATACATTGTTTATTGAAAAATATATATCGAACCCAAGGCATGTCGAAGTTCAAATTTTAGCTGATAAGCACGGAAAAGTTCTTCACCTAGGTGAAAGAGATTGTACAATCCAAAGAAGATTTCAAAAGATTTTAGAAGAGTCACCAAGTCCAGTAATTAGCGACAAAACAAGAGAAGAAATGTTTGAGGCAAGTATTAGACTTGCTAGAACTGTCAAATATGATTCAGTTGGAACAGTTGAATACCTTTATGATTTAGACGAAGCTAAGTTTTACTTTATGGAGATGAATACTCGTATACAAGTAGAACATCCGGTAACTGAACAAAGGTGTGGTATTGATTTAATTTCTGAACAAATCAAAGTTGCCGCAGGTGAGAAGCTTGAATTAGAGCAAAAAGATATAGTATTTAGAGGCCATGTAATTGAGTGTCGAATAAATGCTGAAGATCCTGTAACATCAATGCCATCACCTGGTTTGATAACTCACTATCATAGACCTGGTGGTATTGGGATAAGAGTAGATGACTTTATCTATACTGGATACAATGTATCGCCTCATTATGATTCTATGATTTCTAAAATTATTATATTTGCGGATACCCGAGAGAAATGCATTGCAAGGGCTCTTAGGGCGCTAGATGAAACTGTTGTTGGTGGTCTAAAGACAAATATTGATTTGCACCGAAAGATTTTGAAAAATAAACACTTTGCGGAAAATTCTTTCAATACCAATTTTCTCTCTGAAAAATGCTAAAATAATTAATAAGTTAGCATTTTAAAGAGGCGTTAAATGAAGAGTCTTAACAATATTCAAAATATTCTGGATCGAAATAATTTAGATGAAATAATCAGTTTTATAACAGAAAACTTATCTGATTTATTTAATAAAATAAACTCAAACAAATCTCTAGATGTATTGAGTCAACATCAATTATTTAAAGATACTAATTTCGTAGAAAAAATTACCACATTACTTTATGAACAAAATAAATTTGAAGAAATTTATTTATTACTATCATTTGTTCAAATAGAGAAAATGAGTATAAAAATTATCCGTCAATATTTGAAAGCAACATGGAAGCTAGGTCAAGTGAATGATTTTTATGTGAATTCCAAAAAAATATGTAATTTTCTTGTTCAAAATAAATATTATGCCGCTCACAATGAATTTATAAAAGAGTTTAATGACAAGCTGGAATCAAAATCATTTTTTTACCTAAGTAAAATATTGAACTATGTTGAAACATGTAATATCGAAAAATTAAGTGAAACTCTAAATCAGTTAGAACTATTAGAAGAAAGAGATTCAGAAAAAATTATTAATATTCTTAAACTCGATACTAATAGAGTTGGAATCATATATTTTGAAATTCTAAAATTAGAAAATCAACTTCAAAAAATAACTAATAAAAAAATAATAGAACTTTTAATATTTTCTGATTCAACAGATATATTAATAAAGATGTCTAGCCATTTAAAAGGGAAAAATTTAGATACAATCTATAATATATTAGTTAGAAGATCTGTAGGTCTAAAGAAAATACCTCATAGATTTAAAGAGTTAAGAAAGCTATATACGATGAATGTAAGTGTTACTGACGTTATGGATGATGAAATACCCCTTAAGGAAAACCCAGAGAGGAAATATGAAGAAGAAATTGTTAATATTCATGACAAGACAATTTTAGAACCAGAATTAAAAATAACTGAGATCGAAAACAGACTTATTCGTGCGCAAAGTTATTTGAAATATACTCAAGAAGAGCTGCATGAATTAACAATATCTTTTATCTCAATGGATTTACTTTTTATTGCAAAAAATCTTGCTCAGAAAATTCAAGATAAGGCGATGAATCTTTATTTTATGACAGAGATTTCAAATCGAATGAAGCTTCATAGCGAAACCTTATACTATGCAAATGAAAGCTTAATGACATTAACATTGAAGGAAGATCAAAAAATAAATTTTTTATATCTAAAGCTCCAAGCTTTAAATGGACTTGGATTTAACAATGAAGCTAAAGATTGTTATCTAGAAATTTGTAGTATCAATCCCTCGTTTAGAAGTTTAAGGTTAGATTAATTGAAGCAAATAAATAAAGTCTTAATATTATTTATTTTTAGTATCCTCATCTGCATTGTTGCAGCCTGGGAGGTTCTTCAAAGCAATTGGGTTGCCGACAATTTATCTATAGTTGTGACAAGATATTTAGAAAGTGAATTTAAAAGTAAAGCGAGCTTTTCAAATTTATCATTTACATTCTTTCCACCAGGGGCAGAAGTTACAAATTTTAAATTTGATGGAGAAATAAATAATAATAAAATTACAGCAGAATCTGGAAAACTAGGAGTTTATTTTAATCCATTTGATGTTTTTAATACTCAGTTTACTATTAATAATATAGCGATGGAAGATGGGGTCGTAAGATTACCAAAAATTGAAAAGAAATCAGACTCAAACGATCACACAACTTTTGACTTTGAAAAGATCTATGACATACCTGTTAAAAGTGTAAGTTTAAGTGACGTATATTTGAATGTTGATAAATATAATGTGGAAATAAAAAAAATAAAGCTTACAAATAGAGAAACTAATATTCTTGTGACTGGGGAAATTCAAAATATAGATTTATTGCCATTTGTGACTATAAGAAAAAGTATCGATAGTCTGAGTTTCGATGGATTAATAGATGAGAACTCTGTTTTATTGAACTCAATAATTCTAAAATCAGAATATTCTGAATTGAAGATGACGGGAAGGATTAACTCATATTTAAATGAAAAAATAAATTATAATGTCAATGTCGATATTGAAACTCCTTTGAATAGTATTCACGATTGGCTAGAGTTTGAAAAAATAGGAAAACTGAATAAAGGAATGCTTAAGGCGAGTAGCAATATTACTGGGGAAGGTTTTGTTTATCAAGTTAAGATAGATATTATCGCAGATGACATTAATACAGACTTTATTGATGCTAAAAAAGTAATAGCGAAAGTAAATATTTCTCAAGAAGAAGTACGGGTGGAAGGCTTTGAGCTTTTTGATGATGAACAAAAGATCAAATTAGATTATCCATTTCAGTTTTATAATTTTAAAACAAAAAAATTAGTTGAGGAACCAATTCGTGCAGAAGTAGCAAAGTTACAGGTGAGTAACTTTTTAAAATATTTTAAAGATAGTTTAAGCTTTATGAGTGGAAGTCTCACTGGAGATGTGAAGTTTGATCTAAAATCAAATGGTTTTAATCTTGAAATTTTAAAGAATAGTAAGATTGATTCATTAAAAATAAATGGTGGTGATAGTGAAATAATTTCACTAGAGAATTTTGAGTTAAATAACACAGTTTTTGAATTAGAGGATGATGAGTTTAGATTCAAACTAAATGCATTGAGAGATGAAACAATGATACCTCTCGTTGGCGTTATTTCGCCTCGTGAATTTTTGATCGAAATGACTCCTAGCTTTTTAGATGTAGAGCAAATTAAAAATATTGCCAATCTAGACCTCAAGGGTAGAGGTGTCTATGCATTTAAGCTCAATAAAGTAAATGATAGTCTGGTTTTTGACTCAAATATTGATTTTGTTGATTTTGAAATACTTGGATATTGGCTGGATAAAGTGAAATCAAAGATTAATTTTAACTTCGATTCGATGAGGCTAGACCTACCAGATGCTAAAATTATAAGTGGTGAAACACTCATGAATTCGAATCTTAGACTTGATTTTGAGAAGGGAAGAATTAATGGGAATATTTCGGGGACAAAGTTAACATTCTCAAATCTAAAAAGAATTCTTAACCCCTTGCTCGGCGAACTTAATTTAAAAAATAGTGACATACAAGGTTTTTGGGACTTTGAAGGTAGGGTCGATGGGGGGCTTAGGCTTGATGAGTTATTGATCTCTGCGAAATTAAAAAGTGGTAGTATTTATATTTTTGAAGAAAACTTTGAAAATCCGAGTATGGAGTTTTCATTACAAAATCAAGAAGTTAAAATTAGTAATCTAATTGCAAGAAAGTCAAATGGAAAAGTTGAAGGTCAGTTTAAGCTTGTAATTCCGAATCGTACTTATGAGGCAAGCGTTAAACTTACTGATATCCCGCTACAGGATTCAACCTATTATACTAAAGTACCATTAAATTTAAGAGGGAATTTAAATGGAAATGTTGAGTTAAATAAAACTACAGATAAATTCACAGGATCATTAAAAATGAAAATGAATAAGTCCTTTGTTTTTAATGAAGAATTTCCTGACTCATCAATAATTGGAAGTTTTGATGGTAAAAATAGTTTTATTCAAGCGGAGTTGTTTGGTAAACAATTTCGTTTTGAGAATAAAACAAACTGGGAAAATAAAGATGGTATCTCTTATTCAAGATTAAATTTAGAGATCCCTGATATAAAATCGATATTATCAGTATTTAGTGGTGTTGATATTTTGAATAATGATATTTCTGGAAGTGTGAAATATGATCTTTATTTTGATTTTAGTCCTAATAGCCTAAAACTGAATAATTATAATTCTAATATGAGAAAATTAGTATTTCAGAAGAAACCTATTTCTATTTCATATACAAATCCTGAGTCAGAAATAATTGTTAAAAACAGTGTAATCGAGAAATGGGATACTGACATACGGGGGGAGAATTTTTATGTGTTGAGTAAGGGAAGTGGAAACCTTGGTCATGACTTTGATACAACAACACAAGTGAAAATTGATGCAAGTATTCTGGAGATTTTTAATAATATTATTTCTAAATCTGATGGAAGTATTAGAGGGAAATTTATCTATGGAAATAAAAATGAGGTTGAAAAATACGAAGCAAATTTAACATCATCAAATTTATCATTTACAAGCAAGATTTTACCTATTTCAGTTGCAAAAAGTGATTTTAAAATATCTTATAAAGATCAAAAATTAATTATTGAAAAATTTATTGCACAACTCTTAAGTGGAGAGCTTGATATCAGTGGCTCAATGAGTTTTGAAAAGATTATTCCAGATATAAATATTAGATATGAATTTAAAAATGCAGGTCTAACAATTCTAGATAAATCAAACTTAACGTTTAGTGGAAATGGAAGCTTAATCGGTAAGACTTTTCCCTATACACTTGGTGGTGATTTTAATATTCAAAAATTAATAATTATTAATGAAATCACAGATTTTATGAAAGGTAATAAAAATATTGTAAGTAAAAATACAGATTATTTACCAGAAACTTTGAGCTCATATCAAAGTCAGATTTTAAACTTCAATTTAAATGTTGTCACAAGGGAGCCGATTTATATCCGAAATTCTTTGGCTGATATTGGATTTGTAGGGAGTATGCAGATTCTTGGAGATGATAAAAACCCACAAGTTTTAGGTAAAATCAACCTAGCTCCTAGGCGAAATAAAATCTCTTTTAAAAATAATGAGTTTTTATTAACAAAAGGAAGTGTGTTTTTTATAGAGCGTAATAAAGTAACTAACCCTCTTCTTGATTTTGTGGCAACATCCAATATTAATAATTATAAGCTCAATCTAAAGGTTCTGGGACCCGTAGATAGTTATAATCTTGACTTAAGCTCAGATCCTTCTTTATCTCAAAGTGATATTTTATCTCTCATTGCATTTGGTTATACTGAAGACTTATCTAATAATCTAAGTGATTCTGAAAAAGAAAGTATGACTAGGGCCGGTGTTGGAAGCATCATCTTTGATAGCTTTAAAATTAATGAAACTTTAAAAAATGAATTTGGCCTGCAAATAAATTTAGGTACTGCAATTTCAAAGGAAGAAGGTAGCTATTTATCTCAAAGAAATGCTGAGGGGGCGACTTCGGTTGGTCGAATAAACTCTGCCACAACTTTTGAAATTAAAAAGAAATTAAATGATGCAATGAGTTTGTCAGTGTCATCAACAGTTGGAAATAGTAGTGCTCAAAAACAGTCAATGAACCTTAACTACAATATAAATAATAATATTTCAGTTGAAGGGGTCTATGAATCAAAATCAAAAAATGATATAGAATCTTTAAATGACGATAACTCTGTCGGTGCCGATGTAAAATGGAAATGGTCTTTTAAATGATTAAAATTATTTTAAGCTTAACATTACTATTTTCTTTCCTCGCTACGGCGAGTACAACCTCATTTCATATTGATGACGTAGATATAAATTGTTTATCTAACGATGAATGTTTTCATTTAAATGAAAACTTTAAATCTTTGAAACGAAACTATGTCGATCTAGGACATTTTAAAAATATTTTAAAACTCTATGTCGCAAATGCTGGAGTCAAAGAGCTTTCATATAGCCTCGACAGTATAAATGGGAAAAGAATCCTCTATATTAATGCTATTCAAAAAAAGAAAATTAAAACACTTCTTCCTGTGATTTTTAAGAATCAAAAAGAAATTGAGTTGCCACCTGTACTTCCAATTAGAGAGGAAGAGTTTTTAGATAATCAAAAAATAAAGTCTACTATAAAGCTTATTTCAGATGTGGCAAAAGACAAGGGATATCCTGATGCAAATATTGAATATAAAATATTTGAAAAAAAATCAGATGTAGACTTGCAGTTTATTGTAGACTTAGGCAGGCCCATAATCGTAGGAGATCTTACGATAAACTCAGCTTCAAGCTTTATTAAGAGGTATGTAGAGAAAAAAGTATTTTACCATATCGACTCGAACTTTGATATCGACCAACTGAAAATTGAATTAGAGAAAACTAAGGAGTTGCTACAGCACTTTGGGTACTATTTAATTGATTTTGATTTTAAATATCGGTTTATTGATAAATACACAATTACTCTTTATGTAGACGTAAAAAATACGACAAAGTATGTTTTTTATCTTAAGAATTCTAAGTTTTTTTCTGATTATGATTTAAAATTATTTTTAAAGAATGATTTTAAATCTTCTAATAGAGAGCAAACGAAAGAGAACTTAGAACAAGCGTTGAAAGATCATTATGAAAAATTTGGCTTCTTAAACGTTAAAATCAAAAGTGATGACTTTGAAAGTATCGATATTCATGGTGATAGAACTAAGTATTACAATTTAGTGATCTCAGAGCATAAGCGCTCAAAAATTGATAAAATAAGATTTAAAGGTAATAACTTTTATTCAAGAAAAAAATTATTAAGTTTTTATGAGAAATTTTCTTCAGAGCAGGCTAGTAATGATTATTACGACTTCGATAATTATCAAAATTATGCAATTTTTCTGAAAGATAAGTACATACAAAATGGCTTTGTAAGTGTTCTCATCGAACCACCTACTATACAAATTGAATATAAAACTAATAAGCCGAGTGTACTATTTAAAATTAGAGAAGGAGTAAGGTCTAAGGTTTCATCAATTAATATTAAGGGGTTAACAAAAGAGCTTGAAGACTCCATTAGAAATAAAATCACTCTATCTGAAGAACAGTACTTTAACCCTGTGGCCTTTAAATCAGACTTGGAGATGATTCAGACCGATTTACTTGAATCAGGTTATTACCATTCTAGAATAACAAATTTAAATGATGAAAGATCTCTCGTTAAATATAAATATGATAACTCTGCTGTTGAAATCGATATTGATATCGATGTTGGTGTTAAAATGTATGTAAATGATATTATTATTCTTGGGAACTCAAAAACAAGAAAAATATTAATTAAAAGAGAGTTAGATATTAGAGAAGGTGATTTGATTTCAACTCAAAAACTCAATAACTCAAAGAATAATCTCTTAAGACTTGGACTCTTTAGTTCTGTTCAAATTCAACCTGTAAGTAAAAATAGAACGAAAACGGATTTACTTGTCTATGTAAGGGAAAAAGATTTTGGATCTGTAGAAATCGCTCCCGGAGTTAGGTCAGATATAGGTCTAAAAATCTCAGCTGCACTTAATTATAATAATATAGATGGAATGAATAAAAGAATTTCACTTAAAGGAACTTTAAATAGACGCTTTGATTTAAACTCATTAGATGAGAGAAGAAGAAAAGAGTCATCTTCTCTTCTCGAGTATGATACTTCTGCTGATTACTCTGAAAACCACTTGTTCCACTCTGATTATGATTTTGGGACGACACTTACCTTTGCAAGAAAGAGATTTTATTCTTTTGATGCTGACATACAGAGAATTGGTTATAGCATAGGTAGAGACTTCAGTAGATGGTTTAGAACATCGTTTAGGCAACAAATTGAGCGAATTTCTCAATTCGATGCAACTCTAGATGATGAGGATGGACATTTTCAAATTGGATCTTTTACTCCCAGTTTTACTTTTGACTTTAGAAATAGATCTATAAATCCTACATCAGGTGCTCTGCTTGAAATATCAAATGAAATTGCAAATAATTTTTTCTTCTCTGAAAATTCCGATGAACTTAAAATTGATTATTATAAGCTGATTAGTAGGAACAAATTCTATCTTCCATTAAGTGATAGAGTCACTCTCGCTATGTCTGGAACTTTCGGGATACAAGAAAACAAAGCGACAAATATGAAAAGTGACGGAACAATGGAGGGATATATCCCAAACATCAAAGTCTTTAGGCTATCTGGTTCTGATATAATTAGAGGATTTGATGATACTGAGATGAATACTCTTGTAAGTGGTCAAGATATCTCAGAAGTTAGAGTGAATTCAAGAGCTTATATGGTAAACTTTAAGATTGAGCCAAGATATAACCTGAGTGATACTACTGTATTTGGTCTGTTTTATGATGCTGGGCGCATATTTATTAATGAATTGGATATGGGCGAGCTTAGATCGTCTGTTGGTTTCTCTTTTAAGTACCTCACTCCAGTTGGAACACTAGATTTCGATTATGGTATAAAACTCTTGAGAAAAGAGGATTCTTCTGGTAGAGTTGAGAGCCCTGGCAGGCTACACGTGTCAATTGGTTTCTTTTAATCCCGTTTAAAGGAAACCGCTGATAGATATAGAAATAGAGTGGTGACTATTTTTAGATTAGTTATTGACAAAAAATAACGTGGGCCGCTATAAGGACGTAAATTTAATATTTTATTTAGATTAGAGGTAATTATGTATACACAGAGCTCTTATACTGCAAAAAAAGAAGAGATTGAAAAGAAGTGGTGGGTTATAGATGCACAAGATTTGATCGTTGGTCGTCTAGCAACTGAAGTCGCAAGTTTATTAAGAGGAAAGCACAAGCCTACTTTTACACCAAACCAAGAATGTGGAGATTATGTTGTTATTACAAACTGTGAGAAAGTAAAGTTTACTGGATCAAAGTGGGATAATAAAGATTATTTCTGGCATACAAACCATATTGGTGGATTGAAAAAAAGAACTGCTAAGGAACAACTTATTAAGCATCCTGAATTAATCATAATGGAAGCAGTAAAAGGGATGTTACCTAAAACATCTTTAGGTAGAAAGCAGTTAACAAAGTTAAAAGTTGTTGTGGGATCTGAGCATAAATTTGAAGCTCAAAAACCAGAAGTAAGAACATTATAATTTTAGAAGGATAATATCATGGCTAAGGGAAAAACTTATAAAACACAGTCAGTTGGTAGAAGAAAAACTTCAATCGCAAGAGTATATCTTGCTGATGGTAGTGGAAAAATTACAGTAAATAAGCGTGAGCTTTCTGAATATTTTCCAAAGGGAACTTCTAGATACGTTGTAAATCAACCATTTGAATTATTAGGATTAACTGAGAAGTACGATCTTAATATCAATGTAAAGGGTGGAGGAACAACTGGTCAAGCTGGAGCAATTAGATTAGGGATCGCAAGAGCATTAGTTGCACTAAATCCATCAGATAGAGGCGAGCTTAAAAAAGCTGGTTTCTTAACAAGAGATGCAAGAAAAGTAGAAAGAAAAAAATACGGTCTTGCTGGTGCGAGAAGATCTTATCAATTCTCAAAACGTTAATATTTTATTTTTATATTTTAAAAAGAGAGCCTGCATTTTTGCAGGCTTTTTTTTTGTTTAGTTTCTCTGGTTAAGGTATAAATAAATATGCAAAAAAATATTAAAATCGTTGGAGCAAGAGTTAATAATTTAAAAAATATTGACGTCGAAATACCAGTAAATAAAATTACCTCGATCATTGGGCCAAGTGGTTCTGGTAAAACATCCCTTGCTTTTCATGCACTATTTGCAGAATCTAAGCGTAGATTTTTAAATTCATTTCCTACATATTTAAAATTTTTCTCGGAACGACCCACACCTGTGGATGTTGAATCAATCCATCCTGTTTTACCAGTATTTGGTTTGGCCCAAATAAATCCAGTCATGGGAACTAGGTCGAATATAAGTGATATAATGCACCTTGGTGAATTGTTTCAAAACTTTTTTTATTATTACTCTGTGGAACTCTGTAAAAAGCATAAAGTCGATTTTATTCAAGAGGTATTTTCAAATAAAATTAAAGAGATTTTTACTGATAAGAGTAAAATTTTTTATTTATTTATAGAGAAAAATGATTATTTAGATAAATTACAAAACTTACCTCTTCCATCGAGGACCATAAAATCTAAGCGATCTAAGTCTATAAATGACTTTAATATTGATGATCAATTGTGGGAAGTTCTAAGGTTTAAAAAAGAGAAGGTTTCTAGTATTGATGCAAAGTTAAATGAAATTTTAACAACTGATATGAATGTATTTGTATTTGATGAAGAATGTAAGAAATTATCCTCATATAAATATCGCAAAACTAGTAAAGTTTGCTCAGTAGAATCCTGTGATGAGGAGCCAACAAAAAATTTAACGATCTCACACTATTCTTCTCATAATGCTCTTGGAGCATGTCCTCATTGTGGAGGTTTTGGAGAGAAACTTGAATATGACTTAGATAAATTAGTAAATGTTGAAAAATCTATCGATGATGATGGAATAAATCTTTTAAGATACAAAAGATTAGTTTCGCAAAAAGAGATACTTGTAAAAGTCTTAAAGAAAAATAAAATTGCTACTAATGTGCCTATCAAAAATCTCAATGAAAAATTTTGGACAATATTATATGAAGGCGAAGGAAACTACCAAGGCTTTAATGCCTATTTTAAATATTTTGAGCGAAAAAAATATAAAATGCATATTCGTATTTATGTTAGAAATCTTCAAAAGGGAGTTGAGTGCCGTGAATGTGGGGGATCAAGGTTAAAGTCTTTTACTCAAAATACATTTATTGACTCAACACTTCGTTATTCATTAAGTGATCTATTGAAATTATCTATTCTGGATGTCTATAATTACTTTATTGAAATTGAGGAAAAGTTATATTTTGATAAAAATAAAACACAAAAGTCCTATAAGAAAATTTTAAAAATTCTTAAAACAGCTGTTGATATAGGTTTAGGGCATTTATTTTTAAATAGAAAATCGAAAACAATTTCTTCAGGTGAGTATCAACGATTATTATTACTAAAGTATTTATATTATGAAGGAACAAATTCTTTATTTGTCTTTGATGAACCAAGCTTAGGGCTTTCTGAAAAAGAATTGGAGGCATTATTTAAAGGATTTAAAGATTTAGTAACTCTGGATAATACGATAATTATGATTGAGCATTCAGATTACTTAATTAAAAAATCTGATAATATTATTCAGATGGGGCCACTTGCAGGTCATCTAGGTGGAGAAGTTCTTTATTCAGGGATAAGGTCAAAGTTCAAATTTGATAAAACTAAATTTACTCTAGAGCCATTAAAGATAACTAGTAAGGAATGGATAACTGTAAGTGGTGCAGAAATTTATAATAAAAAATTTTCTGATTTTAAACTATTAAAAGGCGGAATTAATTTAGTTTTGGGTGAATCGGGCTCTGGTAAAACATCATGTCTAGTCAAAGTTTTAGGCAATGAAATTAATCAAAAAATATATGGTGAATATCTAAATTTAGATAAAGGTAAATTTAAGTCGATAAAAAATATAGATTCTTTTAAGGATATTATCATTGTAGACTCAAATCTTAATAGGTACTCGTCAAGGTCTACTGTTGGAAGTATGACCGGTATTATATCTATTGTTAGAAAGCATTACCTTGATTTAGCGATTTCTAAGGCACAAGGTTTAAAAGATGGTCATCTTTCCGCAAATTCAGAGTTAGGTCGTTGCCCAAGTTGTGAAGGTCGAGGACATAAAATTATTGAAATGCAGTTTCTTGATGATATCAAGGTCGAGTGTGAAGATTGCCATGGAAGAAAAATCAAATCAAAATATGCCCTTATCACGGATGGTATTCAAACAGTTCATGAAAGTAATACAAGTCCAATTATCCAAGTCGTTTCTCGCATAAAGCTTACTCCAAAGTATCAGAGGATTGTTGCCATGCTTGAAAAATTGAATTTGAGTTATTTATCTTTGGATCGACAAGTTAGTTCTTTATCGGGAGGAGAAATACAAAGAATTTATTTATTAAATAAATTACAAAAAGATATTAGAGATTCAATATTAATCTTTGAAAATATTTCATTTGGCCTATCAATTAATGAACTTATTCATCTCGCTGAACTTTTACAATCACTAGTGAGCCAGGGAAATACGATTGTTCTTATTGATCAAAATCCACTCTTTAGAGAGATATCAAATCATAATTGCTCTTTTTGAGTAAAATGCTCAAGTTTTAGCACAAAATTCCGATATAGATTGCAATAGAAATACTATGGTGGTCTAAGTATGCGTAATTTAATAATTAATCTAGTGATATTCATGGTCCCAACTTTGGCGATTGGGACGACTTTTTCACCTATTTCTATAAAAAAACAAATACATGAAAGTGAGATCATAATAGAAGCAGAAGTGTTATCAACTGAGGCCATGCGTGATGAAGATGGGCTAATTGTAACGAAAGTCACACTTTTACCAGATAAATGGATTGGTGAAGTTTCTCCAGATTCAGAAAATATTTTTGAAGTTTACTATCCAGGTGGGATCCTTGGGGACTCAGCTTTAAATGTTGAAGGTACTCCTCAATTTGAAGTTGGTGAACATGTTGTCGTAATGACAAAGATGGTGGATGAGAAAATCTATGTGAGAAATCTTGGGCTTGGAAAGTTTTCTGTAAAAAAATTTGGAACAAAAGATATTATTGTGAATCAAATTTTTCCTAATATTCCAAATGTAAGCCAAATGAAATTAAGTCGTTTTTATGATTTAACTGAGTGGGTTAAAAAAGGTGAGTTTAAAACTCGATTTAAAGATAAGTATGAACTTAATCAGGAAAAGCAATCAAAGAGTGTAAGAACGCGTTCGGAAACTCAGTCTAGAGCAATTGCATCTGCAAAAGAACAAGTGAGAGCAAATAGATTTTCTACTTATTGGTTAATTATAATTCTAGGGATTATTTCATTTATAGGCTTTATCATAAGAAAAAGGAATAATGAAAAATAGTATATTTTTAATTCTAATTTTTATGATTACATTTCCTGTTAATGCATATGTCATTTCAAGAACAGAGACAGGTGAAAAAATAAAGTGGAAAAAAAGTAATAAATCAATCTCAATTTTTTCAAACCTATCACCAAAAACAACGTCTGATTTCATACTAGATAAATCGTCAGTGGAAATATTCAATCTTGGATTAACAACTTCACAGTACATTGAGCAGAGAACCAGTGAAATTGTTGATGAGAGTGTAGAAGAGTGGAATCGAGTTTCACCATATAAGCTTAATCTGATCTCGACAGATCAAAATCTAGAAAGCGAGTTTACAAAAAATACAATTACTTTTACAAGTAGTTCTAAGTATTTTGACTCTGGAGTTATTGCTGTAACCTCTCTTCAATACAATCCAATAAGTGGTAATATAAACTCTGCAAACCTTTTAATTAATCAATCTTATTTGAAACCAGTTAAATTTACCTTAGCTAAAGATCGGAGTAGTAAGTCAGAAGCTTATATTGGTGATATTATTACACATGAGTTTGGACACTTTTTAGGATTAGGACATTCGGAAGTTGTGAATTCAAGTATGATTTATTCTGTTTTTAAAGGACAGCACAATATACACACAGATGATATTAATGGAATCAAAAATAATTATAATTTAGAAGATAGTGGGGTCGTAAAGGGGAGAGTTATGAGCGGTGGTTCTTCTCCCGTTTTTGGTGCTCATGCGCAGATTATTTCATTTAACACAAACAAAGTTATACAATCACAGTTAACAGAAGAGGACGGATCTTTTTATTTTGATAATTTAGATTATAACGATTCTTATTATATTCTTGTTTCACCTATTAAAAATTTAGGAGCTTTCCCTGAATATTATAAAAATATCAATAATTCTTATTGTCGCTCAAGTGATTTTAAGCCGAGTTTTTTTACAAAGTGTGGGGGAAGAGATAAGGGACGTCCCCAACTGATAAAAGTCGATCAGGATAATGAAATTATTAATGTTGGTGATATTACAGTTCGTTGCGATGAAAAAATTAATACAGAGTATTATGCAAATAAATATAAATCTGTTGATCGAAGTTATGAATTATTAAAAAATAAATATGATATGAATTTTCTTTTTAATGGATATTTTAGCTCTGAGGAAATATCAAGTGGACTTGCCTCAAATGGTGATGAATTTACAATTGATTTAACAAATTTTACATCGGATGAATTTCAATTAAGCGATTTATTATATAATATTAAATTTGCAAGTACTTCTATTGGAAGCAATTTTGAGTTTCTTGTTAAAGTGAAAAGAATTGACCAGTTAGTGTGGTCAACATACACTGCAAGTCTTGATTCTGAGACGGGGAAAAAATTAACTGATATTGAGATTCCGGTGTCGCTCTCAAACGATACGAATAATAACTTTTTTGAATTAAAAATTTATCCACTATCACTTTCTACAAATGAAGCTTACGAAATATTTGCTTCTCCAAGTATACTTACAAATAAAAGTAATATTTATACAATAAGTGGAGCAGCTGCTTATTTTAGTGAAAGTACTTTACTCAACTTAAGTCAACCTAGTAGCTTTCCATATGAAGACAATATGACCTGCTTCGATGGTGATGAAGTGTATCGCTCTTATGGCTATGTTCCTCTTAGTATTCGGGATGATGCACAGCAAAGCAGTGAGGACGATAATTTAGGTATGAGTTGTGCGACTGTCGATATTGGAGGAGGGTCCTCTGGTGGAAAAATGAGTTTTTTATTAGGGCTACTTTTCATGATAATCATTTTTAATTTTCAATCTAGGGACGATAAATCTTTGTCTAAATTCTAAATATTTTATACTATTAAGGTAGTTTAATAACCAAGGAAGAGGTTACCATGAAAAATTATACATTATTTGTATTATTAGCTTTAGCATTTTCACTAAATGCTTTGTCTCAAGATTTATTACAAGAAAGAATTTGGAAAATTTCAGAGAGAAAAAGATCAATATTTTTAGATAAGGGTGTCTTTCATTCTGATGAGAATCCAATGAAACAAAACCTGGTTGGTGTTCGAAATTCTTATGTACCAGCTAGAGGATATGAGAGAGTTGTTTTTGATTTTTCTTCTAATAAACCTCCACGTGTTTATGGCAAAATTTCAAATGAAGATAATAAAGTCTATATTGACTTTTTTAACACAAGCCTTGGTACGAAAATATCAAAGTTAAAAAATATAAAACATTTAAAAGATATTAATTTTTTTAATATAGATGAAAAAGATTTATCGGTAGAAATGAATTTTTCCTCTGATGTTAGTTTAGATGTATTTTACTTGGAAAATCCAGCTCGTTTAGTTGTAGATATAAAAAAATAGGAGCTCTTGTGGCAAAGAAAAATGAGAAAATTAAAATAAATCCTGAAGTTAAAGAATTACATGAGCTTCCGAAGGAAGTTGTTGTCATTCCTATTGTAAATAGTCCTATCTTTCCTGGAATGATCGCACCAATAATATTGAGTGAAGATAAATATACTAAAGAGCTCGATGCAATGGTCACTAAGGTTGGGTATGTTGCTTTAAACCTTGTTAAATTCAAAGAAGGTCAAGAGTACGTTCTAGATAGTGAAGAAGAGGAAGAGCAGCGAAGAGAAAATGATATTGAAGAATATGAAATGGAAGCATTTGATGACAATGGTGATGAGCTAACGGCTAAAGATGTTTACCGTGTTGGTGTCTACTGTAAAATCGTGAAGAAGTTAAAGCTTCCAGATGGTTCTGTAAATTTATTAGTTCATGGACTAAAAAGATATTCTGCAGATAAGTTTTTGCAAGAGAGTCCACTTTTAGTTGTGAAAGCAAATATCTTCGAAGATAATCAAGAGTCTGATGAAGAGTTAGATGCATATACTCGTTCAGTTATTAATCAAGTAAAAAAACTAAGTGAGATTAATCCCTACTTTAATGAAGAGATGAAACTTGCAATGCTAAATTCTCCAAGTCCTGGATCCTTAGCTGATTTAGTTGCTTTTGCTCTTTCACTAGATGTTCCAGAAGCTCAAGATTTCTTAGAGACACTAGTTGTGAAAAAAAGGTTTGCTAAACTTTTAGTTTACTTAAAAAGAGAAAAAGATGTTGCAGATATTCAGAAAAAAATAACTGATGAAGTAAACGATAAGGTAAATAAATATCAAAGAGAATATTTCTTAAGAGAGCAACTAAAAGTAATTCGTTCTGAACTTGGAATGGATGAAGACGATAAAACTCGTGATATTAACAAATTTAAAGAACTACTTGAGGAAGCAAATCTTCCTGAGGAAGCTCTAAAAGCTGCTAACGAAGAACTTGAAAGACTAGACACTATTCCTGAATCATCGCCAGAGTATAATATCACAAGAACATTTTTAAATTGGATGACTCAGCTTCCTTGGAATAAAGCGACTGAAGATAAAACAGATATTGAAAAGGCAAAGTTGATTCTTGAAGAAGATCATTATGGTCTTGAGAAAGCTAAAGAAAGAATTTTAGAATTTTTAGCAGTTAGACAACTTAAGCCTGAATATGATGGAACAATTCTTTGTCTTTCTGGTCCTCCAGGTGTTGGTAAGACGTCTCTTGGTCAATCAATCGCAAATGCTCTTGGGAGAAAATTTTATAGATTTTCTCTTGGGGGTATGAGAGATGAAGCTGAAATAAAAGGTCATAGAAGAACATATGTGGGAGCTATGCCTGGAAAATTAATTCAAGCATTAAAAAGAGTTGAAGTTAATAATCCCGTCATTATGTTAGATGAAATTGATAAATTGGGTAGAAGTTATCAAGGTGACCCAGGATCAGCCCTTTTAGAAGTTCTAGATCCAGAACAGAATAGTACATTTATAGATAATTACTTAGATGTTCCATTTGATTTATCTAATGTTTTATTTATTGCAACAGCAAATTATGTTGGAGAAATTCCTGAAGCTCTTCTTGATAGAATGGAATTAATTGAACTAAGTGGTTATACCCTTGAAGAAAAAATGGCCATCGCTACAAAATGGGTTATTCCTAAACAATTAAAAAAGCATGGATTAACAACAAAAGATTTTTCTTTACCGAAAGCGACTTTAAAAGACTTAATAAGTGATTATGCAAGAGAATCAGGTGTGAGAAGAATGGAGCAATATGTTGCTAAGCTCTGTAGACATGCAGCTTTAAAGAAAGTGACGTCAAAATCTAAGAAAAAGTTTCAGCCAACTTCTGGTCATCTTGAAGATATTTTAGGGCCAAAAAGATTTCAGTCTGATATTGCTCAAAAACCATTAAATCCAGGCGTTGTTACAGGCCTTGCTTGGACAGCATATGGAGGGGAGATTCTTTTTGTAGAAACACTTCCTGTTAGAGGAAAAGGATTTAAATTAACAGGTCAGATGGGTGATGTTATGAATGAATCAGCTAATCTTGCGTATACTTATATCCAAAAAAGATTGCAAGATGAAATAGATATTTCAGCAAAATCTAAAACAAAAACTAAAATTAAAGATAGCTCAGAGAAGAGTCCTGAGGCATCTCTAGATTTCTTAACTAGTCATGAGGTTCATCTACATTTACCTGCAGGGGCGACTCCAAAGGATGGGCCTAGCGCGGGAATCACGATGGCCCTTGCT
>Ga0209712_10000556_pt1 | contig 33059 bp, 29 predicted proteins | sample ArcOceMetagenome_FD_187443 | JGI IMG/M metagenome (GOLD analysis project Ga0209712, IMG submission 187443) | Marine eukaryotic phytoplankton communities from Arctic Ocean - Arctic Ocean - Greenland ARC118M Metagenome (SPAdes) (version 2) | ecosystem: Environmental > Aquatic > Marine > Oceanic...
TGTGAACCGGCACCTGAAACACCCACTTTTGAGGCAAGCGTTTTCAATCCATCCACTACTTGTGGGCGGCAATCCTTTTACGACGACCTCCATCTATGCTCTCATTCATTATCTTGAGCGTCGGTGGGGTGTATATTTTTGTATGGGGGGTACGGGACGTCTTGTGTCAGCGCTCCACACTCTGTTATTAAAGGCTGGCGTTCAGGTGGAACTTGGCATTGATATAGCTGAGATCACCCTTGAAAAGGGCCGTGCGACTGGCGCAATTTCAGAAAGTGGCCGAGTATTTTTGGCAGATCGGGTCATTTGTAATGGTGATCCACCAACAGTCTATGCTCAAATGTTGCCTGCGGACGGTAACCGCCGCAAGCGGTTGGCTTCCGATCGAATGACACAATATTCGATGGGGCTTTTCGTGTTGTTTTTTGGCACCAAGCGACAATATCCCAAAATTGCACACCATACAATCTGGATGGGCCCTCGATATAAAGAACTACTTGCGGATATTTTTGACAAAAAAATACTAGCGGACGATTTTTCTCTTTATGTTCACCGCCCAACAGCGACAGATGATAGTTTTGCGCCTGCGGGATGTGATAGCTTTTATGTGCTTTGTCCTGTACCCAATCTGCGCGGAAAAATTGATTGGGATGAAAAGGGCCCTCAATTACGCGACCGCATTGTGGCTGCCCTGTCTAACACAATCATGCCTGATCTCGAAGATACCATCAGCGATGATTTTTGGATGACACCTGAAGATTTCAAGACAAACTATCGCTCAATGCATGGGGCTGGCTTTTCGATCGCACCACTCTTCACACAATCTGCATGGTTTAGGTATCACAACCGTGACCCTCATATTCCAAACTTGTATTTTGCCGCTGCGGGCGCGCATCCGGGGGCGGGAATGCCTGGGGTTCTGTGTTCGGCTAAAGTCGTTGAAGCCTTGATTGATGAAGAAATTCAAGAAAGTAAGTGATATGTGGGAGGTGCGACTGTATGAGTTCTAACGAGAATCTAAGTCCAGAACTCTCCTTGGCCCAGAATGGAAAAAGCTTTCATTGGGCATCTCGCTTTCTAGGCGTGAGGATTGGTAAAGACGCAGCTCAACTATACAGTTTTTGTCGTATTTTAGACGATATGGCCGATGGTGACATCGCGGATGGACCGGACCGGTTGGTTAACATTCGCGTTGGTTTGCTTGACCAAATGTATGACAAAGACCCGATACTTGCCAACCTGGGAGCCTTTATAAACCAAAACAATATTTCTGCCGAGGTTTTGGTCGCGCTCATAGATGGCCTGCTTCAAGATCAAAACGAGGTGGCTTTGGCGGACGAAGCCGCGTTGCTGCGCTACGCCTACCGGGTGGCTGGAACCGTTGGCCTAATGATGTGCAATATTTTGGGCTGCAACGATAGGTTAGCGCTTGCACATGCGATTGATCTTGGCATTGCAATGCAACTGACTAATATTGCCCGTGATGTACATGAGGATGCACTAATGGGGCGGCGATATCTGCCGGGTAATTGGGTCAATAACATGTCACCAGTTCAAATATTGGCGGCTGGTACCTCAGCTGAATTTCCTGAGCGAGCGATGGTTTCAGAAGCCGTGTCACAGTTACTTCAACTCGCTGAGACCTACTATGAAAGTGGAACGGCGGGCTTAGTCTATCTCCCCGTGCGAGCACATTTGGCAATTTCTGTGGCTGGGCGAGTGTATCGACAAATTGGGCTGCAAGTATCTGCGAAGGGGTGCCGTTGGTATGAAGGCAGGGAAGTTACAAGCCAAACAGTAAAATTTGCTTGCTCAGTGAAGGCAGTTCGCCGCTTGTCTGACCGTTGGTATGCTGCGCCACAGCACGCTGCCGTGCTGCATGCCCCTTTGATTGGTCTCCCCTATGTCGGGTGAACCAAATGATATAATAAAGCAGCCAACTAAGATTGCTGTTTTGGGCGGTGGTTGTGCCGCGCTGTCGCTGGCTGCCAATACCAATCTATTGTCAGGTAAACAGCTACATGTAATTGCGCCTAAGGTACACAAGTCGGATCAAGATCATATCTGGGGATTTTGGAAAATGGATTGGCTGCAAGACGCAGTGCCCCTCACCCGCAAGACATGGCACAAATGGGCAGTCAGAAACGCTGACACTGAAGTGATTATGCATGCCGATGCTTATCCTTACCACGCCATAACACGTAGAAGCTGGCTTGAGCATTGTAATGCTCGAGCACAAGAAAATGACGTTTTTTTCCATGAGGATATGACCCAGCTTGCCACGCTTTCACCAAAGCAGGTTTTCGACAGCCGTCCACCAAGGCGAGAGCCAAATATGATGTTGCAGCATTTTATTGGTTGGGAAATTTGTGCCGAACCGGGCAGTTTTGACGACAGTACAGCTATTTTGATGGATTTTCGCTGCGATCAGTCTCGTGGAATGCATTTTATTTATTGTCTGCCTTTCTCAGATCGGGAGGCATTGGTCGAATCAACGCTGTTTTCACCCACTCTGGAAACTAATGAATTTTATGAAACAGCGATTTCAAGTTGGTTGAAAAAACATGCTGGCGTTTCACGTTTTAACCTTTTGCGCCGTGAGCAAGGCGCGATCCCTCTTGGTGTCATGAAGCGTCATGACCCAGATTTTCAGGGAATGGGCGCCAATGGTGGTGCCATCAGGCCATCCAGCGGATACGCATTCAGCTTCATCCAAAAACAGATTAAAACAGCTCTTAGGAATGTGTCTGACGGTCATATGTTGCAATTTTCAACGCCACATAAACCAATAGACCTTTGGATGGATAAGATCTTCTTATCTGTCCTGCGATATCAGCCACGCTATGCCCCAAAAATTTTTACAGCCCTTGCAGACAGCTTGACAGGGGACGAATTCGCACGCTTTTTAAGTGGTGAAGCCAATATGTCCCTGCGCGCTAAAGTAATTGCAGCTATGCCGCCGTTACCATTTATTAGAGCTCTTCTAAGGTCGGATGAGGGCGAGCCATGATTAATGATTTTGATATAACCAATCCGGTGGGGGCAGTCGCCAGTGTCTTGGGGTTTGACCTGCTATCGCTTATCGCTTTGGCGGCAATTGTGATTATAGGTTTGCCTCATGGGGCTTTTGACGGCGCTGTTGCACTGGCACTTGGTTATGGCAAGGACCTCAAGTCCATGCTCGTGTTTATGGTGAGTTACCTTTCTATAGCAGCCCTAGTGGTGCTTTTTTGGTTAGAATTTCCAGAACTGTCGCTAGTAGTTTTTTTAGGCATAAGCATATTACATTTTGGTTTAGGTGACAGCCAACCAGGTAGTCTGGTGCAGCGGGGGATCCAAATCATTGCCCACGGTGGAACAGTCGTAATATTGATCAGCTTGCTAAATTGGACTGAAGTTAAACTGATTTTTGACACGCTCATTGGCGAAAAGAGCGTATTTTTGCAGCTGATAATTGTAGTCTGCGGATATTTAATGGTAGGCGTTTTGACCTCTTATTTTATTCTAGCTTACTTGCGGCCGAAACTACGGGTAAGGTTTGCTGAGCTTGCTGTTTTAGCAATTGCGTTTGGACTATTACCACCACTGGTTGGATTTTCGCTATACTTTTGTGGGGTTCACACGCCACGCCATCTAGCCAGGGTTTGGTATGCAATTAGTGAAGATGGGCGTGGTCGGACTAAGGTGCTAACGTTGGCCTTGGTTTTCACCCTGGCAAGCTGGATCGCTGGTGGCCTCTCACTTTGGTTAGTATCTGCAGCAGAAACAATTGACGAGGCTATACTGAGAGTAGTTTTCATTGGACTAGCAGCTCTTACAGTACCCCACATGATTTTAGTTGACGGTATGTTCCGTCGTATCCAACAGCCTTTTAAAGTATAGCTAATATTGAGTTGAGATGAATTTGAGAATTTTCTTTTTCTATTCACTCACCAATTCTAATTATGCGTGTGCATTGCGATCTCTCAAACGGCGACCTGGAAAAAGTCAATCCCAGACTTTTGATAAACTCTGATTATATTATAAAAATTAAGGGTCTGGGGCCTTTAGAGACTTCGGAGTGCCCCTGAAAAACGAGATTAGATCAAGTATTCCATAGCTATCTTGATATTCAAGTTATGGTGGTGACCCAGACAGGATTCGAACCTTCAACCTGCTCCTATAAAAGGGTTGGGTGGCCCAATCGAACATCATCCAGCCGCGGACGCGTTTTTTAAGACTTGGTTCCACTGCCATTGAGCCTAACATTTTGATTTCTCACCTGTGTTTTTAAGTGATCCACTCAAAAACTAGGTAAGCTTCATGCGGCCATCTCAACAATGAGATTAAGTGTCCTAAAAATGAACAGTAGCTTGGGTTTTCCTTGTTTTGAGAAGGGCATTTGACTGCATTGGGGGCCATGGCCGCAAATCTTCAGCGGTGATCCAAGCCTCTACCCAATTGGGAGTTTCGGGCAGTGTTGTCTCGGGGCCCAATTCGGCCAAAATGTGATCAGTTGATACAATACCATCGGCATTGGTGACGGCTGTGCGATAGAGCGCATGACCCGCGCAGGTGCCACTCACCCACATGCTTTGTTCCAAATAAATGAACCGGTGATCAGCGCATATGGCCCGGCTGCGCATTTCAATTTTGTCAAACACCCGGATGCGTTTGCGATAGCGCACCGAACTGCCTGCTATGGTCAATCCCCAACCGCGGCGCCTCAACGCGGCAAGCAAGCCTGATCGTTTGGCCATCGGCAGGCGGCCCATATCGTAAATTGACAAGGTGCGGCCATTGTTGAGCTCGAGCCAAAGGTCCAAGTCCCACGGCAGACAATAGTGCTGGCTGTGATGGGTTTCACCAACTGAGAGAGATGTGGCGTTGCGGTGCAGCAAAAATTGCCACGCCAAACGGATGAAAGGATACATGAAAAGCCTCTAAGTTCACTTTAAGTCGCCTTTAAGGGCGCGAAGGTCAAGGGCTAGGGCGGCAATTCGGGGGATGTCTCTTGCCGATAGCGGCCGAACCGCTTAGGTAAATGCAAACAAATGACATCGAGGTTTCCCATGGCTCCTATTTTCGCGATACCCTATATGATCCTAAACGTGATTTGGTTCTTTATTGTGGCCCATTTCATCATGAGCTGGTTGATCTCCTTTAATGTTTTGAATCTTCATCAACCTATTGTAAGCCAGATTTGGCAGGGTTTGAACCGTATTTTGGATCCGATTTACTCGCGTATTCGGCAGTTTATCCCAAATATGGGCGGGCTTGATCTTGCGCCGCTGGTCGCCTTGCTCATCGTGGCAGCCCTGCAATACACGCTGGCCTACTACGGCTAATAACCTATCGGAACCCGCATGCCCTATACCGTCCTTTTGAGGGATGTCTTTGGATTCGACGCTTTTCGCCCCGGACAGGAAGATATTGTTCGCGCTGTGACCGAAGGGCAAAACGTTTTGGCCATCATGCCAACAGGCGGCGGCAAATCACTTTGTTTTCAACTTCCAGCATTAATGCGCGAGGGGGTGACTGTGGTCATCTCCCCATTGATCGCCTTGATGCGCGATCAGGTGCGCGCTTTGCAAGCGGTGGGCGTCAGTGCGGGGGCCTTAACCTCTGGCAACACACCTGAAGAAACTGATGCGGTTTGGGAGGCTTTGGAGCAAGGCACGCTGAAGCTGCTTTATATTGCGCCGGAGCGATTGGCTGCGGGTTCATCGATGGGGATGTTGCGCCGAATTGGTGTGAGCATGATCGCGGTCGATGAGGCGCATTGTGTTTCTCAATGGGGTCATGATTTTCGCCCTGATTATCTGCGCATTGGCGAGCTGCGCCAAGCGCTGGGTGTACCCTTGGCTGCCTTTACCGCCACGGCGGATGAAGAAACCCAAGCTGAAATCATCAACAAATTATTTGACGGCGTTGCGCCGGCCAGCTTTCTGCATGGGTTTGACCGGCCCAATCTGCATTTGGCCTTTGCGGCCAAGGATCAACCTCGCAAGCAAATTCTCAAATTTGCAAGCGCACGGCACGGACAATCCGGCATTGTGTATTGTGGCACGCGCGCCAAAACCGAAACATTGGCGCAGGCTCTGCGTGAGGCTGGGCATTCTGCCTGTCATTACCATGGTGGTATGGATGCCGAAGACCGCCGCATCGTGGAAACTCGCTTTCAACGCGAAGATGGGTTGATCGTTGTAGCAACTGTGGCCTTTGGCATGGGGGTTGATAAGCCTGATATCCGCTGGGTGGCCCATGCGGATTTGCCCAAATCGATTGAATCCTATTATCAGGAAATTGGTCGCGGTGGCCGTGATGGTGCACCGGCTGAAACTTTAACGTTGTTTGGTGCGGATGATATTCGCCTGCGACGCTCGCAGATTGATGAGGGTGTGGCGCCGGCGGATCGTAAGATGGCGGACCATGCCCGTTTGAATGCTCTGTTGGGATTGGCTGAAGCGCTGACTTGTCGTAGGGTAACCTTGCTGAAGTATTTCGGCGAAAGCGGTGCCACCTGTGACAACTGTGATCTGTGCGACTCTCCACCGGAATTATTTGATGGAACCCAACCGGTCCGCATGGCGCTCTCTGCCATTTTGCGCACGGGTGAATGGTTTGGCACTGGTCATTTGATTGATGTCCTGCGTGGCAATGACACTGAAAAAGTGCGCCAACGCGCCCATAATGAGCTGCCAACCTTTGGTGTGGGTAGGGCGATCAGCAAGGTGCAGTGGCAAGCAATTTTCCGGCAAATGATGGGCTATGATTTAATTCGTCCAGATCCAGAACGTCATGGTGGGCTGCGATTCACCGAGAATGCCCGACCCTTGTTGAAGGGCGAGGCTGAAATTCAGTTGCGCAAAGACAGCATCAATGCGGCTGCGAATGAGAGCAGATCTGTGGTAAAATCCCTAGTTTCTGAGGAAGACGCCCCCTTGTTATCTGCGTTGAAGGCCAAGCGGCGGGCTTTGGCTGAACAGCAAAAAGTACCAGCATATATAATTTTTAACGACAAAACCTTAATCGAAATGGCCGAACGCCGCCCGGCCCATCTTGATGAGATGGCCTCGGTTGGCGGTGTGGGTGCGAAAAAGTTGGAAAGCTATGGGCAGGCGTTTTTATCAGTGATCACTGGAGTTGAAACTCCGGTGCATCCAGCACGCCGTAAAATGGCGGGGCGGCCTGAGGGTGACGTATTTGATCAGCTTGTCGCGCGCCAGAAAGAGCTAGAACGGGGTGCATTCGAGGCCGAAAAGCCTTTGTCCTGCTCCACTGCGACCTTGCGCAACATTTCAAAAATACGCCCAAAAAGTTTAGAACAGCTTGGGCAAATCACCGGCATGAATCCAGCGCGCACAGAACGTTTTGGCGCCGCATTCTTAGAAATCTTGCAGTCTGCGTAGGCTGCGCTAAGTTACAGGCAGTAGGAGAGCGAAGCATGTTGGTATGTATTTCACCGGCGAAAAAGCTGGATTGGTCGGTGGTAGAGCGCCGGAACCTCACGCAACCGGATTTTGCGCAGGAGGCGTTGAGACTTGTCGAAACGGCACGCGCACTTTCAGTTGAGGATTTGCAAAAACTTATGTCGATTAGCAAGGCCTTGGCGAGCCTCAACCGTGACCGGTTTCGCGATTACGCAACCCAGCCGGATGCCGAAGCGCTGCGGCCTGCGGCTTTGGCATTTGCAGGCGACACCTACCAAGGGCTCGAGGCCGCGAGTTTAAGTGATGATGATATGCGCTGGGCTCAGGATCATCTGCGCATTTTGTCAGGGCTTTATGGTGTGCTGCGGCCATTGGATCAAATCCAAGCTTACCGGCTTGAAATGGGCAGCCGTTTGAAGACCGAGCGGGGCGGATCGCTTTATGCCTTTTGGGGCCAAGAGATCTCTAAAGCTTTGAATGCTCAGGCTGAGGCGACCAGATCAAAAGCTTTGATCAACTGTGCGAGCCAAGAGTATTTTGGCGCAGTGGATGCAAAAGCCCTCAATCTAAAGGTCGTCACGCCGCAATTTTTAGAACTGAAAGATGGCAAGGCTAAGATTGTCAGTTTTTATGCAAAAAAAGCTCGTGGGGCGATGGCCCGCTTCGTGGTGCAAAACCGGCTGTCGGACGCGGCACAGATCGCGGATTTTGATGTGGGTGGATATGTATATCAACCTAAGCAATCCACACCTGAGGCCCCGGTTTTTTTGCGTGACTATCCGGTGTGATCGCCAAATATTTTTGTGGCATGCTGATCTAGGTAGATTTTAAGCCAAGGGGTAAAGTCCTGTGGTTTCGCTGCGATTTCTCTGGTCAAATTTTGCAAGCTAACCCAGCGATGATCCATGACCTCTTCTGGATTGGCGATGACGATAATGTCATTGGCTTGGACCATAAAAATTTCAACGACTTCATGCTCAACCATATCGCCACCTACATCGGCGCGATATTCCACCGTGTCGCGATAGACAGGGACTTGACCAGAGATCCCTAGCTCTTCATCCAGCCTGCGAATTGCGCAGGCTAGCCCAGCCTCGCCCCATTCCGGATGCGTGCAGCAGGCATTGGCCCAAAGGCCGGGCGTGTGGTATTTTTCCAAGGCGCGACGTTGCAAAAGCGTCTCATCGTCCCGCATCACAAAGACAGACACCGCCTTATGGCGCAGCCCGCGCAAATGGGTTTGCAGCTTTTCAACCGGTCGCAACGTGCCGTCCACCCATGCGGGAATCAAAATTTCCATTGTTTCTGTCCTCAAGTTACGCAGGGTCTATAGGGATAAATAGGTTTAAGCAAAAGCAATGCATATCGCTGTTTGGGGCCTATATTGGACAAATTCTCCACCTTAGACTCAGGGAGGGCGGAAATGTCGCGGCAATTCGCATGAAAATTGGTTGAACCGCTGCGGATATTTCCGCCACGTGCTTTATATAGTTTACTGAAATATTAAAGATCAAGGCCTGTCACTCTTGAAAAGTGTTTCAGGTAAGGTGAGCTTCACCGAGGCAAGAGAAAGAAATGTGCTATGTCGTTTGACAGTTTTTTCAAAGATCAGCTCGACCAGCTGAAACAAGATGGCAACTATCGGTATTTTGCCGATCTGGAACGTCGTACTGGGAAGTTTCCTCGTGCCACCAATCACTTTGAGGGCGGAACCCGCGATGTGACGGTTTGGTGTTCCAATGATTATTTGGGCATGGGACAGCATCCAGCTGTGATTGCGGCGATGCAAGAGGCAGTGGGTCGTAGTGGCACTGGCGCGGGTGGCACGCGTAATATCAGTGGCACCAATCATGACCATTTGTTGCTCGAGCAGGAATTGGCCGATTTGCACGGCAAAGAAGCGGCACTTTTGTTCACCTCGGGATATGTGTCCAACTGGACCACACTCACCACTTTGGGCGCAAAAATTCCAGATGTTGTGATCCTCTCTGACAGTGAAAACCACGCATCGATGATCGAAGGCATTCGCCATTCAAAAGCCGAAAAAATGATTTGGGCGCATAATAATGTGGAAGATCTGGATCGTAAATTAACCGCCTGTGGGGATCGCCCAAAGCTTGTGGCTTTTGAGAGCGTGTATTCCATGGACGGGGACATTGCGCCAATGGCTGCGATTTTGGATGTTTGCGAAAAGCACGGTGCCTTGACCTATCTTGATGAGGTGCATGCGGTTGGCATGTATGGCCCTCGTGGTGGTGGTATCAGCGAGCGTGAAGGTTTGGCGCATAGGATTGATATCATTGAAGGTACGTTGGGCAAGGCATTCGGCTGTGTTGGTGGCTATATCACTGGGTCTGAAGCCACTTGTGATTTCATCCGCTCCTTTGGATCGGGTTTCATCTTTACAACAGCATTACCACCCGCGGTGGCGGCTGCCGCTCGCACCTCGATTGCGCATCTCAAAACCAGTGATGCTGAGCGTTTGGGACAGCGCGCCCAAGTGGCCCGCCTGCGTGCCGGCTTAGACCGCGCGGGCATTCCACATTTGCAAAATGACAGCCATATCGTGCCCGTCATGATTAAGGATGCTGTGAAAACCAAGATGTTGGCGGATTATCTGATGGATAAATTCGGCATTTACGTGCAGCCTATCAATTATCCGACGGTGCCAAAGGGGACCGAGCGTCTGCGCTTTACACCCTCGCCGCTTCACACAGATGCGGATGTGGATCATCTTGTGTCTGCACTGTCTGATCTGTGGAAGCAATGCGTCCTAGCGCGTGACGTTGCTTAATACGAAACGACTATCTTTTTAACGGAGGGCTTGAGTGGGTCTATCTATGGACTAACTCAGGAGAATGGAACGAGAGGGAACTTGAGAATGAAACATACTTTAATTGCAGCCCTATCACTTATGCTAGCCTCACCGGTTATGGCTGGCGGCCACGCGGCGACTGGGGATGCTGTTACTGGTGAAGCCGTGTTTGGCAAACAATGCGTGGCCTGCCATCTTGTTGTGAATGGTGACGGCGAAAAGCTTGCAGGCCGTAACGGAAAATCTGGACCAAACCTCTATAATATCGCAGGGGCGGGTGCTGGCATGGTTGAGGATTACAACTACGGTAAATCCATTGTGACCGCTGGTGCTGAAAATGGTTTGATTTGGAATGAAGAAACTTTTGTGGCGTATGTTCAAGACCCCAAAAGCTTTTTGCGTACCTTCTTGGATGACAAAAAGGCCCGAGCAAAGATGAGCTATAAAGTGCGGGATGAAGAAGATGCGCGCAATGTTTATGCCTATTTGTTCAGCCTGTCTGCTGAGTAATAAATCTGGGCGCCGCCCTTATGTCGGAGGCGGCGCCTATCTGGAGATTAAATCTGTTCAATCGCCACAGCGATCCCCTGACCGCCGCCGATGCACATAGTGGCCAGCCCTCTTTTGCCGCCACTGCGCTCAAGTTCTGCCATTAACTTCACCATGATAATTGCGCCCGTGGCTCCGACTGGATGACCCAAAGCAATGGCACCGCCATTCGGGTTCACCCGTGCTGGATCTAGGCCAAGGCCTCGGTTCACGGCAACGGCCTGTGCCGCAAAAGCTTCGTTGCTTTCCACAACATCGAAATCATCAATCGACAAACCTGTTTTCGCCATTAGATTTTCAACGGCTGGAACCGGTCCAATCCCCATGACTTCAGGGCGGACGCCAGCGTGACCATAGCCGAGCAGACGAAACTTAGGTGTCAGTCCCGCGCGTTCGGCTGCGTCGGCGCTGGCCAAAACAATAGCCGCAGCCCCGTCATTGATGCCTGAGGCATTGCCTGCCGTCACGGTGCCATCTTTTTTAAAAACGGTGCGCAGCCCGGCCAAAACCTCAGCGCTTGTGGCTTTTGGGTGTTCATCTGTGATGAAATCCACCATGTCACGCTTGACCTTGATCGATACCGGCGTGATTTGATCCACAAAGTGGCCATTGGCGATGGCTACCGCCGCTCGGTTTTGGCTTTCAAGAGCGAAGGCGTCTTGATCTGCCCGTGTCACTGCATTCTCTTGCGCCACGTTTTCTGCGGTAATGCCCATATGGCCTGTGCCAAAGGGGCAATGCAGCGCGCCCAGCATCATATCAAGCGTTTTGACGTCACCCATCTTTTGGCCCCACCGCTGCGATTGCATGATATAAGGAGAACGGCTCATATTTTCTGCGCCACCAGCCAATCCGAACTCGGCGTCGCCTAGCATCAGCGATTGTGCAACCGACACGATGGCTTGCAAGCCTGAGCCGCACAGGCGGTTTACATTCATCGCTGGCGTGTTGTCGGAAATTCCAGCCTGAAGCGCTGCGACTCGTGATAGGTACATATCGCGCGGCTCGGTGTTGATGACATGGCCAAAGGCCACATGACCAATTTGACCGCCTTCAACCTGAGCGCGCTCTAAGGCTGCTTTGGCTACTATGGCGCCGAGATCGATGGGAGTGACGCCTGCCAAGCTACCACCAAATGTACCAATTGCGGTGCGTGCGCCGCCTAGAATTACGATGTCTGTCATGATTTCCTCCGTTTTGAGCAGTCTATGTGGCTTGGCAATCGAGGAAAAGCGAAACCTAACGACAATAGAATTGAACGTTAGAACAAAATGTGAACAAAATGCTGAATGGAATCACTTATTTGGTTTGCAGTTATGCCTTTTTCCGATGTCATTCACCTACAACAGCCGCAGCGCCCTTGGGCGGAACTGCAGGCCTGCTCGAACTTCACCTTTCTGACCGGTGGGTCGCATCCCGAGGAATATATGGACCGTGCGGCGCTCTTAGGCCTGTCTGGGGTGGCGATCGCTGATGTGAATTCTGTCGCGGGGATTGTGAGAGCACACACAAGATCGCGTGAGATCGCGCGTTTGGTGGCTGAGCGGCAGACTTTTGATAGGGGTGTCGGATTAATTGGGCCATCCGCCCCGCTTGAGTGTAAGCCCAGCCCTTCGGCGCAGATTTATAACATACCGAGTTTGCTTCCAGCGGCTAAGATCGTATTGCGGGACGGGTTTGTGGCCACACTCTTGCCTGTCAACCGGTCCGGTTGGGGCAGGCTGTGTCGGCTGATTTCGCGGGGCCGGTTGCGAGCGAAGAAAGGGGCCTGCGACATTGGGCTTGAGGATTTGCTTGAGTTTGGGGACGATCAACTGATGGTGCTGCACGCGCCACCAACTGAGCAGGTGCAGGTCGACGCGACCTCATGGCTGTCACAGGCGCGCAGTTTGACGCGCCGCTTTCCCCAAGATGTGATGCTGCTTTTGGCCCCTGCCTATGATGGTCAAGATGCCCGCCGGTTTGAGGACATTGCCGCTCTTGGCAACGCGCTTTCTGTGCCTTTGGTGGCCTCTGCCGCCCCAGTAATGCATCATGGATCACGTCGTCGCTTGATCGATGCTCTGACCGCAATTCGTCTTGGGGTGCGGGTTGATGCTTTGGGCCGTGCGGCACAGGTGAATGCGGAGCAACGTCTCCGCTCTGCCGCTGAGGCCGCCGTTTTGTTTCAGGCCTATCCCGATGCTTTGACCCAAACGGCGCGGGTGTTGGAGTATCTTAATTTTTCTCTTGATAGCCTACGATATGAATATCCCTCAGAGCTGACCGAAGACGAGACGCCTGCAGATCGGCTGCGGCGCTTGGCTTGTGAAGGGTTAGAGTGGCGCTACCCCAATGGCGCCAGCGAGAGGGTCAAAGGGTTGATGGAGCATGAGCTGTCTTTAATCAGCAAGCTGGATTATGAGCCATATTTTTTGACTGTAAATGATATTGTGGCTTTCGCCCGGTCGCGTGGTATTCTGTGCCAAGGCCGAGGATCTGCTGCAAATTCTGTGGTGTGCTATTGTTTGGGTGTCACCTCTGTAAGCCCCGAGGTGGGCACCATGGTGTTTGAGCGATTTGTCTCAGAAGCCCGCAATGAGCCTCCTGACATTGATGTGGATTTCGAGCATGAGCGCCGCGAAGAGGTGATCCAGCATATTTATGCGCGCTACGGCAGACATCGCGCTGGCCTTTGTGCCACGGTGGTGCATTACCGGGGCAAACGGGCCATTCGCGAAGTGGGTCGCGCCATGGGCCTGTCTGAAGATACAATCGGTGCGCTCTCGTCTCAGCTCTGGGGATTTTTCTCAGCCAAAGGTCTGGAGGCCAGCCGTATGGCTGAAATTGGTCTCGATGCCAGCGATCCTCGCCTGCGCCAAACTATGGCTTTGATCTATGAGGTGATCGGTTTTCCGCGGCATCTGTCGCAGCATGTTGGCGGGTTTATCGTTACTGATGGACGGTTGGATGAGCTGGTACCAATCGAGAACGCCACGATGGAAGGGCGCACTGTCATCTGTTGGGACAAGGATGATATCGATAGCTTGGGCATTTTGAAGGTGGATGTTTTGGCTCTGGGCATGCTGACCTGTATTCGCAAAGCCTTTGATCTCATCACTGTACATCACGGGGTGGCGTATAGTCTTGCGACCTTGCCGCCTGAAGATCCTGACGTCTACGATATGCTGTGTCGGGCAGATAGCGTTGGGGTGTTTCAGGTTGAGAGCCGTGCGCAGATGAATTTCTTGCCGCGAATGCGCCCACGCACCTTTTATGATCTGGTCATTGAGGTGGCGATCATTCGGCCCGGTCCCATTCAGGGCGATATGGTGCATCCCTATATCCGCCGCCGAAATGGGGAGGAGGCGGTGAGTTTCCCCTCGGATGCGCTGGGTGCAGTCTTAGGAAAAACACTGGGTGTGCCATTGTTTCAAGAGCAGGCTATGCAAATTGCCATCGTGGGGGCAGGGTTTACCCCGGAGCAAGCCGACCGCCTGCGTCGCTCGTTGGCTACATTCAAAAAGCACGGCAATGTCAGCGAATTTAAATCCCTTTTCTTGCATGGCATGCGGCGCAACGGTTATGAGGAGGACTTTGCGGCCCGGTGTTTTGCCCAGATTGAAGGCTTTGGAGCCTATGGTTTTCCCGAAAGCCATGCGGCCAGTTTTGCCCTGTTGGTCTACGCCTCGAGCTGGTTGAAGCATCATCATCCGGGGATATTCGCCTGTGCTTTACTGAATGCCCAACCCATGGGGTTTTACGCCCCCGCCCAAATTGTTCGCGACGCCCGCGCCCATGGTGTTCAGGTCTGGCCTGTCTGCGTAAATGCCAGTTATTGGGATAATGTGATGGAGCCGGATGGGACCGGTGGTTTGGCGATAAGATTAGGATTTAGGCAAGTCAAAAGCATGCCCGAGGATGAGGTGGCATGGCTGACTTCCGCGCGTGGCAATGGCTATACGGATGTTGACGCGGTTTGGCGTAAGGCGGGCATCAGCCCAAAAATGATTCAAGCCTTGGCGGAAGCCGACGCCTTTCACAGCCTTGGCTTACCACGTCGCGCGGCGCTTTGGGCGGCTAAGGCCATCATGGCGGATCGCCCCTTACCGCTTTTTTCACAAAATTTGGAGGGGGAATGCATTGTTGAGCCGCAGGTGCATTTGCCACAAATGACCGAGGGCGAGGCGGTGGTGGAAGATTACGTGTCCATGCGTTTGACTCTACGCTCCCATCCTGTGGCATTGATCCGGCACCGCTTAACCCCGGGCATGGGGCAGGGTCCTGTCGCTGCTGTGGCGGTCGGGGAAGATGTTGCGCAGGGTGGTAATGGACAACCTCAACGGGTAGGGGCTGATTTGCAATCCAATTCGCAGAATTTGAAGATCGTCTCGGGTTAGAGCGTTTCTAAACGCATCAATAATGCCAGACCCACAAACCCATCCACTGGCAGACCCTGTACGGCCTGAAAAGCCTCTACAGCCATCTCGGTATTAGGCCCAAAAAAACCATCTGCCCCGAGGGTATCAAAGCCCAGCTTGGTTAGTCGTGATTGCACAAATTGCATTTCAGGTTGCGTCAAGCCACGCGGATCACCGCCCGGCGGGAACGTGAGCGCGGGCGCGCCTTGTAGGCGATCGGCTAAATGGCCAACGGCTATCGCATAAGCCGGTGCATTGTTATAGCACAGCAAGGCATCAAAATTCTCTGATACGACAAAACTCAATGAGGCGCCGCCGCCGGGTAAGATGAATCGTGTCTCATAATCCATAGCAACCGCTCTTTGCGGTAAAACACCGAGGGCTTTCCAATGGGAGAGACTCTGAGGTGGAAGATGGCGCAAGCCGTGCAGATTTTCAGTCTCAGGCACATCCGTAGGCGTCCCCCAAGGCAGGTTGGCCTTCCAGCCCTGGCACACTAAAAAATGGGCGGTGGAGACCAAAGCATCTGCTGGATCTTCGGCCCAAATATCGGGGCTGCCATTGTTGGCAGAAACGGCAAAATCGATATATGATTTGGGCATAAACTGCGTATGCCCCATAGCCCCGGCCCAACTTCCTAGCAGTTGTTCTGGAGTTTTGATGCCGCGGCTGACAATCTCAAACGCCGCTAAAATTTGGGATTCAAACATTGGGGCCCGTCGACCTTGCGCGGCCAATGTAGCCAAAGCCGAAATCACTGGAACATCGCCTCGGATGCTGCCGTAGTTGGATTCCATTCCCCAAATCGCCGTGACGATATGGCGGTCCACTTGATAATCAGATTCAATTTGATCGAAAATCGCATCATGCTGCGCGAGGGAGGTCCGCCCCTGTGCCACCCGTTTCTCACTGACGGCCCGCTCAACATAGTGCTGCAGGGTTTTACGTGCTTCTGGCTGGGCCATATCAGCCTGCGCTACACCGGCGGCGGATGTCAAAAAAGGAGAAACTTGATTCAGAATTGCCGCTGGCACCCCATCATCTGCGGCGCGTATTAAAAAGTCGGATTTCCAGCTTTCAAACGTCATTGCCGCTTTCGGGTAACCTTTCTGGATTTGCCCTTTGAGGAGCCACGTTTACTGCCTGAGTACCCATTTTTGCGTCTTCCTGGGCGCTTTTGCAACTTTGAATCTTCTAATTCCAACAATTCCAGCAAAATGCCTCCGGTCACTGGGGTTGCTTCGGAAAGCCTTACAACCACGCGCTGACCCAACCCGATTACGGTGCTGCTCTCGGTGCCGCGAAGGGTTTGTGTTTTGGCGTCATGCTCAAAATACTCGCGCCCCAAAGAACGGATGGGAACAAGGCCATCGGCTCCAGTTTCATCCAGCTTAACGAAAATACCAAAACGCGCGATTCCTGAAATGCGGCCAGAAAATTCGTTTCCAACCCGCTCAACCATGAAACTCGCCAGATACCGATCGGTTGTATCCCGCTCCGCCACCATTGAGCGCCGCTCGGTGTCGCTGATTTGCTTGGCGGTCTCATCCAACATCTCAACATTTTGCAGCGACAGCCCGTCCTTACCCCAGCCATGCGCAGAAACCAAAGCTCGATGCACTAATAGATCTGCGTAGCGCCGAATCGGGGATGTGAAATGTGCATAGTTCTGAAGAGCCAATCCAAAGTGCGACATGTTTTGTGGACTATAGTAAGCCTGTGTCATGGACCGTAATGTTGAAAGGTTAATTAATTCTGCTTCATCTTTACCAGCCGCGCCTTGCAGCAATTGATTGAGATGCCGGGTTTGTAAAACTTGGCCTTTTGCCAGAACGAGGCCAACGGATTTGGCTGTTTCTCGCAGCGACTCAAGCTTTTCTGGGCTGGGTTCCTCATGAACGCGGAACAAAAGCGGTTGTTGCTTGGCGATTAGGGTTTCGGCAGCGGCCACATTGGCCAGCACCATGCATTCTTCGATCAAACGGTGGGCATCCAGCCGGTCACTGAAGTTAATGGAGGCCACCTTGCCCGCGTCAGACAGCATAATTTTGCGTTCTGGCAGATCCAATTCCAAAGGTTGGCGCCGTTCGCGGGCTATTTTCAACGCGTCATAGGCGGCGAATAGAGGCGTGAGGACGGAGTCAACCAAAGGAGCCGCTCGCTCGGATGGATTTCCATCAATTGCGGTCTGTGCTTCCTCATAAGATAAAGAAGCCGGGGAGCGCATCATACCGCGCAAAAATCTATGTGACAGTTTTTCTCCTGTGGCAGAGAGTTTCATTTCAACAGCGATACAAGGCCGGGTGACGCCCTCGTGCAAAGAGCACAGATCGCCTGATAAGCGATCGGGCAGCATTGGCACGACTCGATCTGGGAAATAGGTTGAATTTCCGCGGCGTCTGGCCTCTGCATCCAAGGCGGATCCAGGCGTGACGTAATGAGCGACATCGGCAATCGCGACCCAAAGCAAAAACCCACCTGGGTTGGCAGGATCGTCATCCAAAATCGCACAGCAAGCATCATCGTGATCACGCGCATCGGCGGGATCAATGGTGATCAAAGGCAGTTCGGTCAAATCATCCCGATTTTTGGCAGTGGTCGGTTTGGCGGCATCGGCCTGTGCCATAACCGCATCAGGGAAGGCATCGGGAATCCCATGTTGATGAATGGCGATCAAGGAGACCGCTTTCGGTGCTGATGGATCACCCAAACGCGCCACAACCCGGGCACGGGGCAGGCCCAACCGTCCTTTGGGGCCGGATTGCTCAGCCTCTACCAACTCACCGTTTTTTGCCTCGCCGGTGGCTTCAGGGCCGACGATCCATTCTTTGCCTTCACCCTTATCGATGGCCACAATACGGCCACCCTCGGCGTTGGTGCGAAAGATCCCAAGCACGCGTTTAGGATTTGTCCCAATTGCTCGGATCAATTGCCCGGTGTATTGTTGGCTGTCTTCATTCTCTGTGGTGGCGATGCGGGCTAAGATACGATCTCCTTGCCCCAGTGCAGGCTCACCGGGGCGCATCTGCATTAAGATTTTGGGTAAGATTCCTGTGCCTTCCCATTCCAATGGCACAGCAAACATATCGCCTTCATCATCGGGCCCCAACATCTGCAGTACCGAGACCGGCGGCAGCGCGTCAGGATCATTAAATCGCCGCCTACGCTGGGAAATATGGCCTTCTGCCTCTAATTCCCGGAGCGTTTGTTTGAGATCAATGCGCGCAGCGCCTTTGATGCCAAAAGCTTTGGCAATATCTCGTTTAGACGATTTTTCTGGGTGCGCGCGGATCCATTCGAGAATGTCCGCCTGAGTGGGAAGTTTAGCCATGAAATCCCGATAGCATGCAGCTGTGACATTCTAAACCCTTGGATTGTGCTGAAGACTATATAAGTAGAGAACAGTAAAAAATAGGAGCGTGAAATGAAACACCTAATAGCCGCATTTTGCATGATGTGTGGTTCAGTTTCGGCTGAAAGCTATAGCCTTGGCGACCTAACAATAACTGACTCGTTTTCCTACCCCACCAATGGGCGCAGTGGCGCGGGCTATTTCAAGCTAACAAATGATGGTCCTGCTGATGTTTTGATGGCTGTTACAGCTAATTTCTCACGGGTTATGATGCACCAATCCCTTATGCAGGAAGGCGTTATGACTATGAAGCACCGTATGATGGTTGAGGTTCCTGCGCAGGGTGAACTAGAATTTGCGCCAGGTGGGTATCATGTGATGTTTATGGGCCTCAGCGATGGCTGGACCGTAGGGGACGAAATTGAGGCCAGCTTGCAGTTCAAAAATGCAGGGATGCTCGATATAAAGTTTTCAGTAACCGCACGCCCATAGGTCTGCGACTACGCTCCTATTTTACCCTGGTTCTCGCCAATTTGGCCCCGATGCAATAGCAGGTGGTCCAATATAACGCATGCCATCATGGCCTCACCAACTGGAACGGCCCTTATGCCAACGCAGGGATCATGGCGGCCTTTGGTGATGATTTCGGTATTTTCGCCTGATTTGTTGATCGTTTTTCGAGTGGTCAGGATCGAGGAGGTTGGCTTAACGGCAAATCGGACCACAAGATCCTGCCCAGTGCTCAATCCGCCCAAAATGCCGCCCGCATGGTTGGAGCTATATTCTGGCCCGTCTGGCCCCATGGAGATTTCATCGGCGTTGGCCTCGCCTGTGAGTTCAGCCGCCGCCATACCATCGCCAATCTCCACACCTTTTACAGCGTTGATGCTCATCATAGCTGCAGCCAAATCTGTATCCAATTTGCCATATATTGGGGCGCCAAGCCCAGCGGGCAAGCCCGTTGCCACCACTTCAATCACCGCACCAACGGAACTGCCTGATTTCCGCAACCCATCCAAATAAGTGGCCCAGTCTTCTGCGGCCTGCGCATCTGGAGTCCAAAATGGATTTTGCTCGATTAGGCCTAAATCTATTTTGTTGCGGTTGATCTTATGAGGGCCCATTTGGCACATGAAGCCGTTGATTTTCACAGAGGGCGCAAGCATCTTGATCGCTTGTCGCGCTAAACCGCCAGCGGCAACGCGGGCCGCTGTTTCACGCGCAGAGCTGCGGCCCCCGCCGCGATAATCACGAATGCCGTATTTTTGCCAATAGGTGATATCCGCATGACCAGGACGAAATTTGTCCATAATATCGCCATAATCTTTTGAGCGTTGATCGGTGTTCTCAATCATCAATTGAACCGGCGTCCCTGTGGTTTTACCCTCAAATATGCCAGACAAGATCTTTACTTGATCAGCTTCGCGACGCTGTGTGGTATATTTATTTTGACCAGGTTTGCGTTTGTCGAGCCAGTGCTGGATCATGTCTTCAGAAATTTCGACGCCAGGAGGGCAACCGTCTATGGTGGCCCCTAAGGCAGGCCCATGACTTTCGCCCCAGGTGGTAACTCGAAACAAATGTCCAAAAGTATTCAAGCTCATATTACAGCTCCTTTGCATCTGCAATATCGTTGCTGCGCCATCGGAGCAAGGGCTAGCTGAGCCGCTTAAGGGTAAACTTACAAGCTATGCCTAATCAAAGTGCAGGTTTCAGATTATGATTCACCGCGCGCAAGGTTTGCGACCCACAGCACCAATTTGGCAGAATTATTGATTATATAGAGTTCGCGTTTTTTTGATTTAGTTTTATCCGTGAAGGTAAAAGCACAGACAGTTCCACAATTTCTGAATCAATTAACTGGGAGTTTTTTACCTCGTTCGCACCTGATATATCCAAGCAGCAGGCTCAACTAAGTTTAATGCTGATAAGGGGCTCGGTTAATTGTCAGTTTTATAACCAAAGGACCATGATTGCAGACTGGGCGAATCACATGTTTGTGGCGATCAAAACTGCATCGAAGCAAAGTAAGTCTGATAACCAAAGATTTTTGATATTAACCAGCGCAGGTGTTCCACCGCGCTAGTCTTTATTCTTGTGGTTGCAGTATTGTATTCAAACATAATTAAGATTAACTAAAACTTACCTCGGGGCGCCCAATAGGGCTGAGATGCGCAAGCGAACCCGTAGAACCTGAACCGGCTAGCACCGGCGGAGGGAAGGTTTGGAATACTCCAATCCCTGACCCCGTCCGGCGATATGGAGAATATCATGAGAACCACTTCCCTATTCGCAGGACTGTTTTTGGCAACCACGGCTATGGCCGATACGCCAGTTTTAACAGTCTATACTTACGACAGTTTTGTCTCAGATTGGGGCCCTGGCCCCGCAGTTGAGGCAGCATTTGAGGCCAATTGTGGCTGTGATCTTCAAATGATTGGTGCTGGAGATGGCGCCGCTCTTTTGGCGCGGCTCAAACTTGAGGGCAGTCGCACGGATGCGGATATTATCCTTGGCTTGGATACCAATCTGACTGCGGCTGCGGCAGAAACTGGATTATTTGCACCAATTTTGACGACTGCTAATTATAACGTCCCCGGGGGATGGGCAGATCCGCTTTTTGCACCATTCGATTGGGGGTATTTTGCCTTCGTGAAAAATGCAGAGATTGAGTCGCCAACAAATTTCCGGGCTTTGGCCGACAGCGATCTCAAGATTGTAATCCAAGACCCTCGTTCATCCACACCCGGATTGGGGCTGCTGATGTGGGTCAAAGCGGCCTATGGTGATGATGCCGCCCAGATTTGGGCTGATTTGAGTGACAATATCGTTACAGTGACGGCCGGTTGGTCGGAGGCCTATGGGATGTTCCTAGAGGGAGAAGCCGATATGGTTTTGTCCTACACCACGTCACCAGCCTATCACTTGATAGCCGAGGGTGATGCATCAAAAAGTTATGCAGTTTTTGATGAGGGTCACTACATGCAAATCGAAGTTGCGGGTAAACTTGCCAGCACTGATCAAAGTGCGCTGGCGGACCAATTTTTGCAATTCATGGTTTCTGACGTGTTTCAAAGCATCATTCCAACCACAAATTGGATGTTCCCGGCGGTAACGCCTATTGCAGGCCTACCAGACGGCTTCCCAAATGCATTGAGCGCGGCGCAATCCTTAATCTTCTCGCCAACGGAAGCTGCGGCTCTGCGCAATGTGGCGCTTACAGAATGGCAGACCGCATTATCGCAATAATCTTGCGCATAATTCTGGGTGGGGCGGTTTTGGCCGCCCTACTTCTATTTTCGATTGGCACCGCTGTCGCCGTAGCAACGCAAGGGCTGGGGTTAGGCCGGTTGGGCGTGGCGGACTGGTCGGCCATTCGATTTACCCTTTGGCAAGCTTGCCTCTCTGCGGGGCTGAGTGTTACGATTGGCATTCCGGTGGCTCGAGCCTTGGCACGGCAAAAATTTTTAGGTCGCCAAGCGCTGATCACTTTGTTGGGCGCCCCATTTATTTTGCCTGTAATCGTTGGCGTTTTGGGCCTGTTAGCGGTATTTGGCCGTGCTGGTTGGATTAGTGACGTGCTGACATGGACCGGTTTTGCCAAGCTGTCAATTTATGGAGCGCCCGGTGTTATTTTGGCGCATGTGTTTTTCAACTTGCCGCTGGCAACGCGATTTTTATTACAAGGCTGGTCGACGGTCCCTTCGGAACGATTTCGAGTTGTGCAGAGCTTGGCAGCATCACCTTGGGCGTACTTTCGATTGATTGAATGGCCCCTGCTAAAATCTGTGGTTCCCGGGGCCTTTCTGTTGGTCTTCTTGCTGTGTCTCACTAGCTTTGCAGTAGCATTGGCCGTTGGCGGTGGGCCAAGAGGCACCACCATTGAGTTGGCGATTTATCAAGCATTTCGGTTAGATTTTGATTTGGGCAAGGCGGCCAGTTTGGCTCTGGTACAATTCACACTGTGTGGTGTGGTTGCGGTGATGGCGTTTCTCGTACCTCTGCCGCAAACCGATGGATTGGGGCTGGGGCGATTGCCACAACGGTTGGATGCATCGGGCCATCGCGGAGTTGATTTCATGTGGATCACGATCTCTGCTGCTTTCTTGATTTTGCCATTGGGCGCCATTTTAATCCGTGGCCTTGGTCATATAGCAAGCCTGCCGTACCAAGTATTTACAGCCAGCATTACCTCTGTGCTGATTGCGCTGGCCTCCACAGTTGTTTGTATCAGCATGGCGCTTGGTCTGTCGCTGGCCTTTGCGCGCCGAGGGCAGGTTGCACAAAATCTGGCTGAGGGCATGGGGATCCTAGGATTGGCCACCAGCCCCTTGGTTGTCGGCACCGGAATATTTTTGATGATCTTCCCTTTTGCTCATCCGATGACATTTGCGCTGCCCATCACGGCAAGTGTGAATGCGATGATGGCGTTGCCCTTTGCCTTGAGGGTCCTCATGCCAGCAGTGCGTGAAACTTATGCAGACTATTTGACCTTGCGATGCAGCCTCAACCTGACGCGTTGGGTTTGGTTGCATCGAATTCTTTTGCCACGTTTGCGTCGCCCGCTCGGCTTTGCTGCAGGATTGGCCGCGGCGCTCTCGATGGGGGATCTGGGTGTGATTGCATTGTTTGCGGATCCTGACCTGCAAACTTTGCCCTTGATGCTATATCGGCTTATGGGAGCCTATCGTATGGATCAGGCGGCTGCAGTGGCTGTGGTATTGGTGGCCCAAAGCCTAGCTTTGTTTTGGATGTTTGACCGGGGGGGACGTGGATATGCTGGCTCTCCATAAAGTTCAGTTTCGACAGGGTGATTTTACACTTGGGGCGGATCTTTTAATTCCAACGGGCGCACGTGTGGCGGTGATTGGCCCATCGGGGGGTGGTAAATCCACCTTTTTGAACGGCATTGCCGGATTCATCGCAACTGACGGTGGGCAAGTTCTTTGGCAGGGCCAACCGATGCCGGATCATCCGGGGTTGCGCCCTCTGAGTATATTATTTCAAGATCATAATTTGTTTCCGCACTTGAATGTAATGGACAATGTTGCGATTGGCATCAGTCCGGACATGCGGCTATCGCAGACGCAAAAGCAGCAGGTTCGAACCGCTTTGGATCAGGTCGGATTATCAGATAAATCAGCCTCCTATCCGCGTGACTTGTCAGGCGGGCAACAAGGTCGAGTTGGCCTTGCTCGGATGTTATTGCGGCAACGCCCATTGTTGTTGCTGGACGAACCGTTCTCGGCACTTGGGCCTGCCTTAAAGGATGAAATGCTTGATGTGTTGCGCCAGATATTACACGTCACAAGCGCTACCGCTTTGATGGTCACCCATGATCCAAAGGACGCCTTGGCTTTTGCAAATCAAGCGATACTGGTGGCGGATGGCGTGGCTATGGCACCGCAGCCAATCCAGCAGTTGTTTGACGCACCGCCACCGGCTTTGCGTGCCTATCTTGGTCATTGGACATAAAAAACGCGCCTCAGCTGAGACGCGTTTTCTCGGTATTTTAAAGACCTAGTCTTTTTTGTATTTTATTGGCCGCCACAGGGCTTTGTTAGCCAAAAACAACATCAGCGTTAAAAAGCCCAAGATCAGAACACCAACCAGTCCGGCGCGTTTACGATCGTTGAGTTTTGGCTCTGCCGTCCACATTAAAAACGCGGAAATATCCTCAGAAAGATGCTCGAGATCATTCTTGTGTCCATCTACAAATTCAACGTCTTCACCGTAAAGAGGGGGGGCCATTGCGATCCAACCACCAGGATAAGCAGTGTTTTCATATAGGGTCACACCCGCCGATGTTTTTTCCTCACCAGTATAGCCTGTAATTAAAGAATAAATATACTCAGCACCGCCCATGCCTTTCAGCAGTTGGTTAATACCTGTACCGGCTGGGCCGTGAAAGCCCGCACGAGCTTTCGCCATCAATGATAAGTCAGGAGCGTTTGCATTGCCACCTTTTGGGAAGTGATCGGCGGGCAGTGCCTCGCGATAATCACCTTCACCATCATTCAGTGACTGATCCCAGACTTCAACAAATTCGGATGCATAGGCACGCACCTCAGCTTTGCTCAAAAGGGGACCGCCCTCATCGCCCAAAGAGCGGATGGCAACAAACTTCATGCCGTGGCATGCGGAGCAGACTTCCGTGTAAACCTTCAGACCGCGACGCAGTTGCTCTTGATCGTAGGAGCCGAATGGGCCTTCAAACGAGAAGGCGTGATCATCGACATGACCTTCGTTGCCGGCGGCGTGTGCCCCGCCAGCGCCAAGGGCCAAAGCCAGTGTGACACCTAATGTGAGTTTCTTGAACATATCTAGTTCCCTTCTCACTCTGCCGGGTTGGCAGCATCAGCTGCGCCCGATTTGCCGTATTTGGCATTAAAGTGATCTTCGATTGTTGTGGGGGGTGTCGATGGTTTTTCGAGCACGCCCAACAAAGGCAAGATAACGAGGAAGTAGGCAAACCAGTAGGTTGCGCCAATCAGGGAGAAAGTTGCATAGGGCTCTGCTGCAGGGCGTGCGCCCAACCACATCAGGAAGATGAAGTCAGCAACTAAGATGCCGAACCACCATTTGAACATTGGGCGGTAACGGCCTGAACGAACGGTGGATGTGTCTAACCAAGGCGCCAAAGCCATAACCGCAATGGCACCAAACATTGCCAAGACACCAAAGAACTTAGCATCGACAATACCACCGGTGACAAAGCTTGCGATTTGAACAACCCAAACCTCAGATGTGAAGGCGCGCAGGATTGCGTAGAATGGTAGGTAGTACCATTCTGGCACAATATGCGCAGGTGTCACTAATGCGTCGGCCTCAATATAGTTATCGGGGTGGCCCAGATAGTTTGGCATAAAGCCAACAATCGCCATGAACACAGTGAGGATCAGCGCCAAAGCAAACAAATCTTTCACCACAAAATATGGCCAGAATGGCAGTGTGTCTTTTTCCGCTTCTGCCTTTGAACCCCGGCGCACTTCGACACCGGTTGGGTTATTGTTACCAGTGGTGTGGAACGCCCAGATGTGCACGATTACTAAACCTGCGATCAGGAATGGAAGGAGATAGTGCAGGCTGAAAAAGCGGTTCAAAGCAGGTTGACCCACTGCGCTTGCGCCCAGCAGCCAAGTTTGAAGCGATTCCCCAATGAAGGGGATAGCGCCAAACAGACCGGTGATTACAGCTGTACCGTGGAATGACATTTGACCCCAAGGCAAAACGTAGCCCAAGAAACCGGTTGCCATCATAAGGAGGTAGATCAGCATGCCTATGATCCACGTGACCTCACGTGGAGCTTTGTAGCTGCCATAATATAGGCCACGAAAAATATGCGCATAAACAGCAATAAAGAACAAAGACGCGCCATTCATGTGAAAATAGCGAATCATATGGCCGCCGTTTACATCACGCATGATGTGTTCGATCGAGGCAAAAGCCAGATCAACATGTGGCGTGTAATGCATCACCAGCACAACGCCAGTAACGATTTGCATCGCAAGACAAAATGTCAAAACGATACCCCAAATCCACATCCAGTTTAGATTTTTTGGAGTTGGAAACATCAATGTGTCATATAATAGACCAACTATCGGCAAGCGCGCATGAAACGCTTTTGCCGATTTTGACTTTGGTTCGTAATGATCGTGTGGAATGCCGCCCATTATGCGTTCTCCTTACCGATGACCAGTTCAGTCTCACCGTCGAAACGGGCTACTGGAACTAATAGATTTTTTGGAGCCGGACCTTTGCGGATGCGGCCTGCTGTATCATAGTGCGACCCGTGGCATGGGCAGAACCAACCACCGAATTCACCGGCGCCATCACCCAAAGGCACACAGCCCAAGTGGGTGCAAACTCCCAGCATGACCAACCATTCGCCGTTTTCGTCCAGCGTGCGATTCTCGTCAGTAGCGGGCAGATCAGGTTTGTTATCGTTGCGGTCATTGCCGTCAATCAACTCATCTATGTTTACAGTACGGGCTGCTTGGATCTCGCTGTCAGTGCGACGGCGGATGAAAACAGGCTTACCTTGCCATAGAACGGTGATTTGCGTGCCGGGTTCAACGTCAGCGACATCCACACGGATCGAGGCTAAGGCCAATACGTCCGCCGAGGGGTTCATCTGGTTGACCAAAGGCCAAACCGCTGCGCCCGTCGCTACTGCGCCTGCACCTGCAGTCGCGTAGTAGAGAAAATCTCTACGGGTGCCTTCGTGTTCATCTGTATGCGCCACGAGGTTCCTCCAAGTTAATTTATGACCATAACTGGCCCAAAGACTCGAACCCCACTAATGTAGGGTCACTCGCTGCGGTTCCTAGCCCAGTGATCGGGCCACGTCCAGCGGACATTCGGGCGCAGCCTACAAGGGGTAAATTTGCCGCATTTAAATGACATTTCTAAATGCTGGGCGATAAGGGCTGCTGCGGAGGCGTTATCCGTCGAAATGCGTGTCCACCATGCTGTCGCGCTTTGCGAAGGTGGCGAACCATGTGGCCAAAGCGTCGTGACCTTGCCGCCAGTTGCGTGCATCATGGCGCAGGTCGAGATAGCCTAAGGCGCAGGCCGTAGATATGTGGGCCATGGTCATTGGGCCGTTCAGCTGAGGCATCCAATCGCTTTGTAGCGCATCGCAGCCGCCCATGACTTTCGTCCATTGGACATCCATCCAATCGGTGCTGACCATATGTTCGGGTCGCAAGCGGCTTTCATAGGAAATGCTGACGGCACTATCCATCATCGAATCGCCAGTAGCTTCCAGCGTCAGCACGTCCCAAAGCTCCGCCTCTGGGTAAAGGCCTGCATTAACGCGTGCGTCTAGATAGCGTGTGATGACGCGGCTGTCGTAAAGCGCGGGGCCGTCAGGGCGAATTAGCGACGGGATACGCCCGGTGGGATTGGCCGCTTTAACCTTGGCGTCAGTGTTCATGGGTGAAGTGGCCACATGGACCTCCTGCACATCTTTTAGCTGGCCTGTTTCGCGTAAGAGCACTCGTACCTTCCGCGCAAAGGGAGAGGCCTCCGCCATGATCAATTGCATATTAAGTCACCTTCCGAAGCTGAATTCTTGTGAGAGCTGTCGCGTCAATCTCAACGCCCGGCCCAGTTTTGCTAAGTCTTATGGTCCGCCGCCAGCGGCCCGAGGCGTTTACTTGTTCGCAATCACGACGCAGCTCAAGCCCTTCGTTCACTCGATCCAAAGCATCTTCCGACGATTGTGATCTTGGTAGATGGGCAATGGCGCGTGTTGCTGCATAGGTCGCCAAGGCAACGGCACCATATCTGATTGCAAATCCTGCGATGGGGGCAAGGGGTAAAGGCATGGGCAACTCCGCGTTTCTAAATAGAGGCTAGGCATCTTTGCGCGGACTGTCCATTTGAATATGACGCCGCGCGACGACAGAACGTGACACATAATGCCATATTCTGTCACCTTATTTATGTTGCCGAGTGTCAGTCTGCTTATTTACGACTTGCCAAAATGTCGGCGGGACGTACGGCGGCACCAGTGCGCACAGATTCTAATGCGGCTTCGGCAAGCGCGATAGACATCAGCCCATCATAGCCGCTGGTGCGTGGCTGACTGCCTGTAGTCACGCACTCCACAAAATGCCCAATCTCTGCGGCATAGGCTGCGATATAGCGGTTCATGAAAAAATCGAGTAAAGGTGGGCGGGTATAGCCTGCGCCATTGGCCAAAGTGATCCTTGATTGATGATGATTGTCTGCGGTCACAGAGCCCCCAGAGCCGTGCACTTCAATGCGTTGATCATAGCCAAATGTCGCGCGACGTGAGTTGGTGATGGTGCATTGCTTGCCACTGGCTGTACGCAGGATCGCGTTGGCGCTGTCAAAATCACCACGGTTGCCAATTTCAGGATCGGTGAGCACAGAAGCTGAGGCCTGCACGGTCTCAACTTCTTCGCCAAGCATCCACCGGGCCACGTCAAAATCATGAATCATCATATCGCGGAAAATTCCGCCTGAGCGTTCAATGTAGTCATAAGGCGGCGCGCCCGGATCGCGGCTGATCAGCGTGACCATTTCCACATCGCCAATTTGGCCCGCGTCGATGGCCGCACGAAGGGCTTGGAAGTCAGGATCATAGCGGCGCTGAAAGCCAACCATCAAAGTTGCCTGAGTTTCCTCAACGACTGCAAGACAGGCTTGTACCCGCGCAAGGTCAAGATCTACCGGCTTTTCGCAAAAGATTGCTTTGCGGGCACGGGCAAATTGTTCGATCAGATCTGCATGGGAGTCGGTTGGTGTGCAGATGATTACCGCGTCGATATCGTCAGACACCAAAATTTGATCGATGGTGCGAATCTCGCAGCCATAGGTGTCGCGGACAGCTTTGGCGGCGGCAGCCATAGGGTCGGCTATGGCCACCAATTGCGCATTTGGCACGGACGACACGGCGCGTGCGTGGACTTGTCCGATGCGGCCTGCGCCTAAAAGACCAATTCTTGTCATTTAATTTCCCCACTGTTTGGTGCGCAGGTTTTGGCTGCGGTGTTTGAGGCTCTGATAAGCAGTTGAGCGAGCGTTTCAAGTAAAGATTGACAAACTCTGCCAATCGTCACGAACAATCTTTGCCGAGAACAAGTCTTGAAACCGCTCTGCCTTGTAGGGCCGGGCATTGCTGGTTAGCTAGGTGTGAGAAGAGGAATAACCCATGACACGATCTTTAACAGACCTTGGCCAACAGTTGCTGGATGCTGCCAAACGCGCCGGAGCAGATGCCTGTGACGCAATGGCGGTAGATGGCATTTCTCATTCGATCGAAGTGCGCGCGGGAAAGCTTGAGCAAGCAGAGCGCTCCGAAGGGGTGGATATTGGCCTGCGGGTCTTTGTTGGGGCACGGCAGGCCTGTGTCTCTGCGTCAGATACCAGCCCCGATACCATCCAACAGATGGCCGAACGTGCCGTCGAAATGGCGCGCCATGCGCCAGATGACGCTTTCATTCGCCAAGCCACAGCGGTGGAGTTGGCCTCGGATTGGGACGTGGAGGCTTTGCAGCTTGCTGATCCTGCGGAAGAACCAACTGCCGCAGAATTGCAACAAACGGCACTTGAGGCCGAAGCAAGTGCGCTTGATGTGGATGGGGTTATGCAGTGCCAATCTGCGGGCGCAGGATTTGGATCACGCCGCATTCACCTGTGTATGTCAAATGGGTTTAGCGGTGGCTATGTGCGGACTGATCATGGGTTTTCATGTGTCGCAATCTCGGGAACTGGTGCACATATGGAACGCGACTACGATGGCGACTCGCGTATTTTCCGTGCGGACTTACGAGGCGCTGGCGAGGTTGGGCAAAGCGCAGGCACCCGGGCAGTTGCGCGCCAGGGCGCGCGCAAGCCGCCCACAGGGGTGTTCCCGGTTCTTTATGATGAGCGTATTTCAAGCGGGTTGATTGGGCATTTACTGTCTGCCACCAATGGCGCTGCGGTCGCGCGCGGTGCCACATGGCTGCATGACGCGATGCAGGGATTCGTTTTGCCCGATGGCATGTCTTTGATTGAAAATCCGCATCGGGTCCGCACTGGCGGTTCACGTCCGTTTGACGGCGAGGGTTTGCCGGTGGTTATGCGTCACATTGTGGAAGATGGGGTCTTGCAGCAATGGACTTTGGATCTTGCCACAGCTGCCCAGTTGGGGCTATCCAGCACGGGATCCGCTATGCGAGGCCCCTCTGGACCCCCGTCACCCGGCGTTGGTAATGTTGAGTTGACGCCCGGCACGCAAAGCCGCGAAGATTTGATTCGTGATATGGGCACGGGGCTTTTGTTGACCTCTTTGATTGGCTCTTCCATCAATTCCACAACTGGGGACTATTCTCGTGGCGCTTCTGGGTATTGGGTGGAAAATGGCGAGATTGCCTACCCGGTGAATGAATGCACGATTGCTGGTAATTTGCGCGATATGCTCATGCGAATTGTACCTGCCAATGATGGTCGGGCGCATCTGTCTCGCGTCATCCCATCTATGCTGATTCCAGGAATGGCGATTGCCGGTGAATGATCTTGCACTCTTAACCGAGGCGGCGCGCGCAGCTGGTGATATCGCCCGGCGCTACTTCCAAAAAAGCCCTAAGGTTTGGGATAAAGGCGGCAGCGCGGGTCCGGTCACTGAAGCAGATCTTGAGGTGGATCGCATGCTATCGGATGATCTGCGTGCCGCTCGGCCTGACTACGGCTGGTTTTCTGAGGAAACTGAAGATTCGGCTACCCGACTTTCACAAGAGAATGTGTTTATTGTTGACCCAATTGATGGCACCCGCGCCTTTATCGAAGGGGCGCCGCATTGGGCGCATTCTTTGGCGATTGCGAAATCGGGGCGGGTTGAGGTGGCGGCGATCTATATGCCCATGTTAGATTTGATGTTCACCGCAACGCTGGGTGGGGGAGCATATTTGAACGATGTGCCAATCAACGTATCCGCGCGGCGGGAAACTCCGGGGGCGAATATTTTATCTTCCAAAGCCAATTTTAGGGAAGAGTTTTGGCCTGGTGGTTTTCCAGATTTACAACGTAGTTTTCGTTCGTCTTTGGCCTACCGGCTGTGTTTGGTGGCCAATGGCGAATTTGATGGCATGCTCACTCTGCGTCCCACATGGGAATGGGATGTGGCGGCAGGATGTTTGATTGTGGCCGAGGCCGGAGGGCTGGCGACCGAACAAACCGGAGTGCAGCCGGTGTTTAATTCCATCACTGGGCAATTGAACGGTATTGTTGCAAGCAACAGCGACATTCACTTTGGCCTTATAGCAGGCTTGACCTAAGCTTGGGTTCAGATACCCCTTGATGATACAAAACATGAGGAAACCTTTGGTATCGCGCTTGGTGTTTTGGGTAAGATGGTGCTAGAATGACAATACTCATGCGGGCAGACGGTCCTATGATATGGGCGCATGCAGCCACACCGGCTGCAATTGATGCGATGCGTGAGGTGCTGATGCGTGCTCATATGAGTGAACCTTCCATATCCTATTTGGTGTCTGCTCCGGCGTCCGGTCAGATTTTTGACAGTGAAGTCGTTATTTTGGACGAGTCCGAGTCTCAATTGGGCGTGAATTTTCTCAACAAGATGTCGCCGGATCTGTGTTTATGGGCTGATGACAGTATCAGTACCTCTTTGTTTGCGTTGAGCCATCGATTTTCGTTTCCCATTATACTGATCAATGCCAAAACCCGGAAATTGCGTGGTCGGACCTGGCTTTGGCGCAAAACCATTGCCCGGCAAGCCCTGCGGCCTGTGTCCTATGCTTTCGTTGAAACGGTCGAGGCCACGGGGCATTTACGCAACCTTGGGCTACCTGCGAGCAATATTGAAGTTCTTGGCCCCTTGTTGAGTGGGGTTGTGGCGCCGAGATGTGACGAGGCAGAGCGGGACCGTCTCGGCGAGATCTTAGTTGGGCGGCCGGTTTGGTTTGCGCATCAAGTGCCTGCGCAAGAAATGCGACTTGTTTTACTGGCATTCTTGCAAGCGCAACGCAAAGCGCATCGGATGCTTTTAATTTTTGATTTGGCTGATCCTGCCTGCGAAGTAGATTTTCTGAAGCTGTGTGATGAACTTGATTTGATAACCCACGCAAGGGTGGAGGAAGGTGAGCCTGATGCACGCACGCAGGTGTTTCTCATCGATGACGACAGTGACACGGGCCTTTGGTACCGTCTGGCCTCGATGTCCTACATGGGGGGCAGTTTTTCTGGGTGTGATGTGCCCAATCCTTTAATTGCCGCAGCATTAGGCAGCGCGGTCGTGCATGGTCCTAAATTCGAAAACTACCAGCATGCCTATGCGCGCCTGAGTGAAGCGGGGGCTACGCAGCCCCTGCAGGTTGAGAGCGATTTAAGCCAGAGGGTTGCCGCTCTGATGGAGCCTGACCACTGCGCTGATATGGCGGCAAAGGGATGGCAAGTTGTGTCTGAGGGCGCGGTGGTAACTGACCGGTTGGTTGAGTTGACCCTGAAAACGCTTGGATTTGGAGAGCTAGAGTAATGATTCGCACTCCAAAATTTTGGCACCAACCGCGTGGCATACTGGCCTTTGGCCTTTGGCCGTTTGGTCGGTTTTTTGGGGGTATAACTGCCTTGCGCCAGCGCTGGGCCAAGAAGGCCACCCGGGCATCCTGCCCGGTGATTTGCATCGGCAATATTAATGCCGGTGGTACAGGAAAAACACCAACCACCATTGCCATGGCAGAGCATTTGCAAGGCCGGGGGCGCCGGGTCGTGGTTTTGTCGCGCGGATATGGTGCTGCTGTGACGGTGCCAACACTGGTGGACCCCCGGACACATGGGGCGGGGCAGGTGGGGGACGAACCTTTGCTCATCGCCGCTTTCTGCCCAGTAGTAGTGTCTTGCAAACGGGCCCCAGGGCTGGAGTTGGTGCTTGCGCAAAACCCCGATGTGATTTTGCTGGATGATGGTTTTCAAGACCCCTCTGTGCATAAAGATCTCTCCATTGTCGTGGTCAATGCGGTCCTTGGGTTTGGGAATGGGTTTTGCATGCCGGCTGG
>Ga0209712_10000557_pt1 | contig 33052 bp, 27 predicted proteins | sample ArcOceMetagenome_FD_187443 | JGI IMG/M metagenome (GOLD analysis project Ga0209712, IMG submission 187443) | Marine eukaryotic phytoplankton communities from Arctic Ocean - Arctic Ocean - Greenland ARC118M Metagenome (SPAdes) (version 2) | ecosystem: Environmental > Aquatic > Marine > Oceanic...
GCCATGGTCGACTGCTAGTGTTTGACCCTGCAGACCAGTCCACTCAAGTAGTAATGGACGGTCTAAACTTTGCCAATGGCGTAGCCGTTGCCGCAGATAGCAGCTTTGTACTGGTCAACGAAACGGGTACATACCGGGTGCAGAAGCATTGGCTTACCGGTGAAAAGGCCGGACAGTCAGAAGTGTTGATCGATAACCTTCCCGGCTTTCCAGACAATATAGTGCGAGGCCGCGATGGTCGCTTCTGGGTGGGTTTAGTGTCCCCCCGCAGTGAACCCTTAGACAGCCTGTCTCGTTTGCCCGTGTTGCGCAGAATGGTTCAACGCCTACCCGCCTCTATGCAACTGGCGGCTCAAGCCTACAGCCATGTATTTGCCATGGACCAAGAGGGCAACGTACTAACCTCATTACAGGGCCCCAACAGTGTTCACCACACCAACACTGGCGCCATGGAAACCGATAACTGGCTGTATATCAGCAGCCTTCATGCAAAAAATCTCGCGCGTATCAGCCGAGCAGACGCTGGAATCTAATGACATTATTTATTGACCGCTTACAACACACATTTTTTGATCAGTTTAGAGAACAGGGCGATCAGCACTTTAGCCCTGTTATGCCCTCCCGCCTCGACGACCCCGTCATGGTTAGCAGCAATGCGCTGCTGGCCAAGGAGTTGGGTATTGATCCTGCGGAACTAGATTCCCCAGAACTACTAGAACTGATGGGCGGTAACTTTATGATCAACAATATCAAACCTATTGCCCTGGTTTACTCAGGGCATCAGTTTGGTGTCTGGGCGGGTCAGCTAGGTGATGGTCGGGCAATGACATTGGGTGAGCTGCCGGTAGTAGATCCAAAAGATACCAGCCTTAGCGAGAAGGATAAAAAGCACCAGCTGTGGGATATCCAACTAAAAGGCGCAGGCCCAACCCCCTACTCCCGTTTCGCCGATGGTCGCGCGGTTCTCCGATCAAGCATCCGTGAGTACCTTTGCTCCGAAGCCATGCATGGTCTTGGCATCGCCACCACCAGAGCCCTGTGCCTACTAGACAGCAAAACCCAAGTCTATCGCGAAGAAATAGAATCCGGTGCCACCGTCTGCCGCGTTGCCAAAAGCCATATTCGCTTTGGCTCCTTTGAACACTTCCATTACCGCAATCAGCCAGAAGCCGTTAAAGCCATGGCCGACTATGTGATTGAACGCAACTTCCCCCAATGGGCCAATGCCGACAATAAATATTATTTAATGTTTGAAAACTGCGTGTTTAAAACCGCGCGAATGATCGCCCAGTGGCAGTCTGTTGGTTTTAATCATGGCGTAATGAACACCGATAATATGAGTATTATTGGCGATACCATCGATTATGGTCCCTTTGGATTTTTAGACGCCTACGACCCAGACCATGTCTGTAACCATTCCGATAATCAGGGGCGCTACTCCTTTAAAAACCAGCCCAGTGTCGGGTTATGGAATCTAAATGCCTTAGCGACCTCGCTAACCTCATTGATAAGCAACGACGAGTTGATCGCTGCACTAAAACAATACGAACCAGAATATTTAAACCAATACAGAACCATAATGGCCGAGAAATTAGGGCTGGAAGAATACCAATCCGACGATGAAATATTGATTAACTCGCTAATGGAATTACTGCACAGCAACAATGTTGATTACACAATATTTTTTAGGTCGTTAAGCCAGTATTCAGGTGCGAACCAAAGTGTTAGAGATCAATTTGTGGATCGTGATGGCTTTGACCAATGGGCGGAAAAATATAAGGCAAGGCTAGCCCAGCAGAGTATTAGTGACGCAGAGCGTCAACAAAAAATGGATGGAATTAACCCTAAGTATGTGTTGCGCAACTATATGGCTCAGGCGGCAATAGAGGCAGCACAGCAAGGGGATTATTCTGAGGTTAATGTTCTGCTTGAGATTTTACAGAGTCCCTGTAATGAACATCCAGAGGCTGAGAGGTATGCCGGGTTGCCGCCGGATTGGGCGGAAAGGTTATCGGTGAGTTGTTCTTCGTAGGTTGGTGCTGATCGTGAAGAGATTCCAACGCAAAACTGTCATTCCAGCGTAAAAATGTCATTCCAGCGTAGGCTGGAATCTCTGAGAGGCCCCAGCCTTCGCTGGGGTGACGACGGATAATGCTGGGGGGACAGCTCGTGCTGGAACTAAATACCCATGTCATCCCGACAGAGCGAAGCGACGAGGGATCTCATCCCACCATTAAATCAGTAAACACCGACGCCACATCACCTGGCAGTGCCGCCGACTTGCGTGTCTCTACATCAATCATCACCATCACATTGGTGCTCACCGCGGCACAAATGCCATTCTGAAAAATAGCCTGCTCACAAACAATAGAGCTGCGTCCTAACTTCACAACACGGGTACCAATCTCCACGGTACCAGGCCAAGCTAACTCCGCCAGATACTCGACTTCAAATTTAACAATCACAAACTCTCTATCTGCTGTAATCAGCTTACGGGCCGGATCGTAGAGTATACTCGTACGGGAACATTCAAAGAACGTTGAAAAAACAGCATTGTTAACATGGCCCTGCCGGTCTGTATCGCCATAACGGACACTTTCTTGGCGGATGTGTGGGTAGTCACTTAAAGATCGAACAGTCATCAATTATTCCAATGGTTTGCATAGGGTAAAGACCCTTAGCATAACCGCTGGGCTGTGCTTTTCAGAACAGATATTAAAAAATTAAATAAAAGCGATGATACCCCCCTCGCAATGAAGGGGGTACAGAGAATGACTACTCAGACTGACTTAGCACCAACAAGCCATCAATCCGCCGGCACCTCAGCAGGTATGGGTTCAACCGGGTTATGCTTTACCCGCAACTCAAGCGTCCCATTTACAGGCGCTAGCGTAAGACTTGTCTCAACAGGCTCCGCTATAGCCGAGCCACCCTTCTGGGGTATATGGAGCTTCGTCTCTACTGGCTCAAGCCTAAACTTAGCCTGAATTACCGTTACCGCGGCCTGAGATTGATCGCCAAACACATCTCTCGACGCACCAAAAAACAGAATAGCGACACCAATCGTCGCGGCAACTAAAGTCACTAACGCCGCTAACGCCGCTAACGCCGCTAACGCCTGCCATCTTGGCTGAGAAAATAACCAGGGGCTATACCTCTTCTTAGTCTTTATTTTGAGAATCCATGTAAGGAAACCGCCAACTAAAACAGATACAAACAAACCTGCTGCCAGAGCGTAATTATCAGCAGACTCGCCCTTTAACAGGCAATAAGTACCTAGCACCAAAATAGCTAAGGTCGTCGCCTGTAGTGCAAAAGTAACTGCCTGAAACAAAGTAATCCGGTTCATCGACTTTTCTGTAACCATTGCAGAAAATGACTGATTAACATATTTGAGGCGTTCGACTTGATGCTGATAAGCATCGTCAGTGTAAAGCCCAAGTCGGTCACAACTTTTAGCCAGGCTCTCGATATAACCGATCACACCAATATGGTTCATACCGCACCGCCCAAGACTGTCCAGCATACGCCGAAACTGATTAACGCTAGATGTAAGATTACCAACTAGCTTTTGCCCAATAGCCTCATGATCCTCTGGAATTGGAATAACCGTACAAGCGCAGTCATCAGGCTCGCGATGGTGTTTATGATGATGAAAAATATACTTCAGATAATAATAGGCTTGACGCACCAAAGCAGTCTTATGACCAACTGATACAGGGCTGCCTGTATCAGAGTCCTCATATCTACAGACAATCAGCCCATTAGGGTGTAACAAAGCCTCGACAAGATAGTATCCATTACCCGCATGTTCGCTTAAATCAGTTCCAAATATATTCACAGAGGCATCCAGCTCTTCGAATATCTCGCCGCGGGTCTTACCGTCCCGGCCCTTCCTTTTTTTCTGCAGCAACTTCTCGAACAGTTGTTGAGTGTTATCAAAAGCACTTTCATACTTAGTTGACACAATGGCCACTCTTATCTTAAAAAGACAATGTTCATCAAAGCTTTCGGCCCTACCCAATGCAATAATCCTAAATTTGCCATTCATAGGATCGCCTGGACGCTCTTTATAGTCGTCGGTATCCTCGCCTGTATTCTGCGCCTGTGATTGGTCTTGCTCTTTTTCCAGCTCCTCATCTTCCTTATTATTTGGGCTGTTAGCCAAAATATTATGCTCGTTATCCTGCCAATCATGAATAGAAGTAACAGCCAATATTCGCGAGCCACCATTACCGTCGTGAGTAGTATTAATCCTGGCATTGATACCACGGGCCGGCTTTTTACTGCCCAGCGCCTTAACTGAAGATGCATTGTTATAATTCAAACGACCTGCTATGCAGGGTATCCAGCCTATATGGCTGTAGTTATCCAACTTATTGGAAAATTTACCGAGGGGATTTCCGCTCATGACATTCCTTATCTCTGAGATTTAATATGCAACCTGCTAAGGCCATATAAAAAAAGGCCATATCGACCAATATGCATCAGCCCATAAAACAAGTTTATGATATCGAAAATATTTAAGCGAAAAATAAAAAATCAAAAACGCAGAAGACACAATTGAAAGCAGAACACCTCCAGCAGATACTCGCAATGCTTACCCAGAGTAACTGAATCCTACGAAACTACATGACTAGTTTACAACTTAAATAAAACCATCGGTCTAATCAGAAAGCGACCGATACAACAATTCAGAGTAATCACTCTGCGGCTTTATTTCACCCGTTCTCTCATTCATGACCATGCCATGAGTCACAAGAAAACCACCGGAATCTTTATCAACAGTAGCCAAGTCAATTTTTTTCTTTCGGTGGTTTACTATTACCGCATTCCATGTAACAAACAAAGCAATTGAAAGTAGAAATAAAGCAACTCCACTAATAATCAAATTAACCACTTAGACTCTCCTATTATTTATCATTTTATTTACGTTAAATTTTTCATACCGACATTACCGATCACAACAAAACAGCCTATGGCGATAATGCCATAGGCTTATGGTCAAAAAAGATGCAGCCTGCGTTTAAAATATTCAACTTACTTTATCCCAAGCAGGAGGTTAACCTGTCATTATCTTTAGACGAGCTAAAGACTCTTTGCAACACCATAAGTATTAGAATAGCCAATTACGGCTGTCAAGCTGGGAAAAGTATATATATTAGCTAAACCTCAACAGTCCCAGAGTAGCGTATTCGATAGGCTACCGGCATGCGCCGAGTCTCACTTTTTTATAGACGAAAAAAACCCCTGCTGTAAGGAGGGGGAGTGATACAGACCAGCAGGGGCTACAAAGTTTCGGCCTAAAAACACCATAAATAAATAAACGCCCCATAAAACTTAACCAGAAGGCAACAGCAAATTTATTTAAATATTAGACACTGTACATATATGACTCCGAAACAGAAAAAAACCCTACCTTAAAAATGACAATATTTTAAATATTATACCCCTGTTTTAATGAAACACGCGCCAGGCCTAATATTTCCGGCCATAAGACAGAGAAGACTCAAACATCCTCGATTAATTTTATCTGGCGAGTCACTGCAGATTTAGGTATCCGCAGAAACTCAGATGCTTGCGTAGAACCCCCACTTTCGATATCAGCAAGGTTAGGCGCCAACATCAGAACCTAATCTGTTTCTCCAATGACCCAGCCCACTGACACGCACTCTATGATTTCTAAGCTCGGCCTGTTTTTCAGAAACATCCAAGCGCTGGTTGGCTGTGCGCTATCAGTCCATTCGACTAATATTGGGTTATGATTCTTTGGCATTTGTTTGTTCCAAAAGCGGGTTGCTCTAAAGCACTATATTGTTTGATCCATCTGGTACCGAGAAGGGCTAAAACCGGCATGTACTAGGGCTAATGGCCAACGATAAGAACCATCTACTTCGGCATTGTTGTTATCAGCCATGGATAACTTAGCAGTTCGAGCAATAGGCAGAGCCCCCCTAACAACAAGTTAATCCATAAGCGAGGAGCATTGCTGCTTTAGAACACTGGACTCACAATATTGCGCGACATAGACAAACGCGGCCTCTAAAAAATCATCATCCAGCGCGAGTGAGGCTGCGCTGGGTAAACCTTGCCCCGCATGCATGGTGCCAACATTGGCTAATACTACTATGGCAATGTTGTTTTCATCTGACCGTTGCATGGAGCCGGTATAACCTAAAACAGCCCCCATGTGCCCTATTAGGCGGTGCCCTTTTTTGTGTTGGTTTTAAACACGCCATGACCAATTTGAGTGCGTTCGTTCACGGGAAACCACTCATGGACAAAGGCCATGCTCTCAGGTTTTAGCAGTGTGCCTATTTGAAAGGCGGCGGCGTAAAGCGCTAAATCTCGAGCGTAGAGAGATATCTCTAGAGATCCCTCGTCGCGTTGCTCTGTCGGGATGACAGTTTTGAGAGTCTGGCGGGATGACTGGCTTTTTGTCATATCGAGCGTAGCGAGATATCCCTGTCATCTTAACCAACGGCAGATATCTCAAACCTGATTCAGCAAATACCCTACCAGCAACACCTGTGGCAATGTTAACAACGGTAGAAACAGCGCTATCTTCCAAGATTTGGTGGTATCTCTAATCACCATTACCTCTGTGTAATCAGTCGCAACGCCTGCCATCAAAAAGGTAAACCCATTGCCCGGTGCGGCGGCGCGGGTGAGAAGGTCGGCGGCGATGGGTGTTGAGCCCTCGGAGCAGACTTCGATAATAGTAGCGGCAATGAGGGTTAAAAAGAGTCCTGCGACGGTGGGACCGAAGAGAGTCTGGTAAGTGTCTATTGGCACAAAGGCGCGTATGGCGGTGGCTAATACGAGTCCAAAAAGTAACCAGCGAAACACCATTCTTGAATCTTTAAGGCCGTCCCAAAGCAGATTACCAATGGCCTTTGGCGAGTAGTCTGCCTGTTTGATCAACGCTACTATTTGTCGCGTGATTTGCGGAGTGATTTGCGGGGTGACTTGCTGAGTATTCGGCACTGCATTTTGTTCAGGAGCGGCATGGGGATTGGCTGGCAGCACATTCGCTTTCACTAGACGATCAAAAATAATGCCAGTGATAATACCAATGGCCATGGATAGCGCCACAAAGCTTAGGGTCCAGCCCCAGCCAACCAGGGTAATTAAAATAATGGTCAGAGAGAGTGAGTTCCAGGGGCTGGCGATTAAAAAGGCCATCAACTGACCCAGACTGGCTCCTCGCTCATAGAGTTTGGTCCCTACCATCAAGATGCCATGGCTACAGAGGTCGAGTAGTACGCCGGCAATGGTTGCGCGGACAATGCCTTTTACAGTACCCCCATCCCCCAACGCCGACATTACTAAGTCTCTGGGTATGCGATCTAGAAGACCTACAAATACCACGGCCATCGCTAGGCCCCACCACATGGTGTTAATCAGCTCGTAAATACCCGAGGTAATGATCATCAACCAGTCTGGCAGATTGGGCTGATCGGCTAAAAATACATGGCCGAGATAACTCAGGAGTACCAGGGTGCCGGATATCCAAAGTAGGAAATCTGGGCGCTGTTTGGCCTTTTCTTCGGGCTCACAGCATGAGGGCACGGTTTTTTCTGGTTCGGGCGGACAGCAGTTGCTCATGGATTATGACTCCCCTATTAAGAATGCCTAGCAATAGAATTTTCATCGCTATAATATGGAGTGATGAATACCTCATACTTATAAAGATAGCAGTGTTTAAACGACGCCAATGGATATGATGAAAAAACTTATTGCTCTTGCCTCTTTCCTGTTTAGCAGTCTCGCTACTGCGGATATTTTTTGGTTTGTACGCACTGGCGATGGCGCGACCAATTGGCAGTATGTGGCCAACTTCTCCAGCGGTATCTTTATTATTGCGCTGTCGTTTACTGCCCTGCGTCTATTTCTGAGCCGCCGCCAGGTTCGCACTTACAACAATGAGCTCGAAGAGATTCGCACCCAGCTTGAGCTGCGGGTTAAAGAGCGCACGGCAACCCTTGAAGACGAGATTACGGAGCACCGGGAAACGACTATCCGCCTACGGCACTCTGAGTCTTATATCACCAGTATCTTGCGCTCTATGCCGCTGATGCTGATTGGCCTCAATAAAAGTAACCAGATTACCCAGTGGAACCAGCGGGCTGAAGAGATTAGTGGCGTGTCCTCCAGTGCGGTGATGGGCATGGATTTATGGGAAGCCTACCCGACCATTACTATTAGCCCCGACCAGATACAGCAGGCTCAGGACGATAATGAAACCCTGACCATCAAATACAGCCAGCGCGGCCAGTACCATTTTGATATCACTATTTATCCGCTTCAAGATCAGCTTGAGACGGGCGTGGTTATTTTGATCGATGACGTGACACAGCGTGTGCACAACGAAACCCTGCTGATTCAGCGTGACAAGATGTCGTCTATGGGTGAGATGGCCTCGATTATGGCCCATGATATTAATATTCCACTGCGCGCGATTCTGAAGGATGTGAAGACTGTTCGTCAGGGGCTAACCGATGAGCCTATCGATGGCATGGGTCTCAATGAACTGCTTGAAGACGCCGTAATTCGTGGCCAGCAGGCAACCTCGATTATCAGTAATCTGGTGGACTATTCTGGCAGTGGCGGCGGTGAAAAAGTCATGGCCAATATGAAGGATGTGGTTAACCACAGTGTTGAGCTAGCTAACGACGTGCTGTCGGTGATGGCGGGCCTGAGATTTCGGGATGTTAAAGTGAAGTTTAATTACGCCGATGATGTGCCGGACGTGGCCTGTTATGTGACTGAGTTGCAGCAGGTGTTTTTAAGCCTGTTCCGCCATTCTTGCTATGCCCTTGGTAAGGTTAAAGACCTAGACCATAGCCCTGAAATCAATATTGAAGTCACTAAGTTCTACGAGAATCTGTGGGTGCGTATTCAGCACAATGGTCGCGGGATTTCGTTGGAAGATCAGAAGACTATTTTTGAGCCCTTTGCTGCTGATGGCGATGCTGATGGTTCTTATGATGCAGGTAAGCGCCTGTCGTTCTCGCACTTTATTATTGTGGAGCAGCATCAGGGCCAGATTGCCGTGACTTCAGATCCTGATGTGGGTACTACTTTCCATATACAGTTGCCGCTGGCTTAGGCTGAGGCATGGCCAGAGAATGAGATCCTTCACTGCGCTCAGGATGACAAACTGTATGTCATCCCGAACCCGCAACTGTCATCCCGAACGCCCAACTGTCATCCTGAACGCAGTGAAGGATCTTTCAATACTAGCAGCAGACCCCATTCAACTACTGCCGCAACAGGTTCTTACTGAGACCCTTCGCAAATGCTCAGGGTGACAAAGTGCATGTCATCCCGAACCCGCAACTGTCATCCTGAACCCGCAACTGTCATCCTGAACGCAGTGAAGGATCTCTCAATACTAGCGCAGACCCCATTCAACTACTTCCGCAACAGTCTCTGACTGAGACCCTTCGCAAATGCTCAGGGTGAAAAATTTTATGACGTAATGAAGATCTGTGAAGGATCTCACTTAACTCACACGCCCGTTTCTCTATGCTGCCACCATGGAAAAACAATACTACGTCTACATACTGACAAATCAATCTAACAAAGTGATGTATATTGGCTCTAGCAGTAACTTAGCAGCCCGTTTTTACCAACATAAACAAAAATTAATTCCTGGCTTCACAGCCAAATATAACGTCAATAAACTCGTTTATTTCGAAGTCACCAATGACCCCTATTCTGCGGTTACAAGGGAGCGAAGGTTAAAGGGGTGGCTGAGGGCAAGAAAAAACCAGCTGGTTGAGACTACAAATCCAGGGTGGGAGGAGTTGGTGGTTTAAGATCCTTCGCTACGCTCAGGATGACAGTTGCGGGTTCAGGATCACAGCTTCGGGTTCGGGATGACATAAAGTTTGTCACCCTGAGCATTTGCGAAGGGTCTCAGTCAGAGACTGTTGCGGAAGTAGTTAAATGGGGTCTGCTGCTAGTATTGAGAGATCCTTCACTGCGTTCAGGATGACATAAAGTTTGTCACCCTGAGCATTTGCGAAGAGTCTCAGTAAGAACCTGTTGCGGCAGTATTTGAATGGGGTCTGCGCTATTATTGAGAGATCCTTCACTGCGTTCAGGATGACATAAAGTTTGTCACCCTGAGCATTAGCGAAGGGTCTCAGTCAAAGGCTGTTGCGGCACTAGTTGAATAGGGTCTGCTGCTAATGTTGAGAGATCCTTCACTGCGTTCAGGATGACATAAAATTTGTCACCCTAAGCATTTGCGAAGGGTCTCAGTAAGAACCTGTTGCGGCAGTAGTTGAATAGGGTCTGCGCTATTATTGAGAGATCCTTCACTGCGTTCAGGATGACAGTTGGGGGCTCAGGATGACAGTTGGAGGTTCAGGATGACAGTCGCGGGTTCAGGATGACAGCGATGAGTACTTGGAGATATGTCTAATAATCCAAAACGGCCATGTTATCCCGACAGAGTCCGAAATTGTCATCCTGAGCATAGCGAAGGATCTCCGACAAACCACGCAACCCGGCCTCATAGACTCTTAAGCACTTCCAGCGGCGGCTGCACCACCGCTTTACGACTGTAACCAACACCCAAGGCTCCCACCAACACACCACCGGCCAATGGCCCTGCAATCCACAACCAGGGGTGCAGCGCAAACGGTAGATCAAACATAAACCGCTGCAACATAGCGATCGCCGCTTCTGCACCGATAGATGCCAGCAACCCAGCCATTATTCCCAGCGTACTAAACTCAATAAGCTGAATGCCCAAGATCAAACGTCTAGAACTACCCAGAGTGCGCAGTATGGCGCTCTCTTGCAGACGCTCGGACATAGACAGGCTCACCGCCGCAAACATTACCAGCACACCACAGCTGAGTATCAGCAGGGTCATAACTTCCAGGCCGCGAGTAACTTGGGAGACAATGGTGCGAATACGATCAATGATTTTATCCAGCTCTATCACCTGCACCGTGGGGTATTTACGCAGCAGGTCATTCACCAACAGCTTTTGCTGAGGGGGAATATAAAGACTGGTCATGCTGGTGCGTGGGTACTCTTCGAGTAATCCTTCGGGAAACAGGAAGTAGAAGTTGGGTGTCATATTGTCCCAATTTAGGCTGCGGGTATTCACCACTTCTGACAGAAACGTCAGGCCGCCCACACTAAAGGTAATCTGATCACCGAGCTCTAAACCTAACTCTCCTGCAAGCTCGTCTTCTAGGGACACGGGCGCAATTTCTGCGGAAGTATCCACCTCGTCCCACCACTGTCCGGCTGTGACCTTATTACCTTCCGGCAAGTCTGAGGTCCAACTCAGATTCAACTCACGGCGGAATGACTCGTGGCTATCTTTTTGGGCTTCGGTGATTGGCTCACCATTAATGGCTGTCATTCGGCCACGCACCATGGCGTACCAACCGGCAGTTTCGAGATCTTGGTCATTAACCATATCGCGCACGCCATCAAGTTCGTAAGGTGCCACATTCACCAAAAAGTGATTGGGTGCATCTTCTGCCAACTGAAAGCGCCACTCGTCAATCAATGAAGTTCGCACCACGACCATAATCATCAGCAGTGCAATGGCACCAGAAAAGCCGACCATCTGAATCAGGCTTTGAGACTTTCGACGCCACAAATTATTGAACGCCAAGCGCCAAATACTGCCGAGGCGCTGACCATAGTTTTTACCCAGTCGCAGCATGGCCAAACCAATCACCAATGTGGCCGCCGCGGTTAAAGCGAAGCCAGCCAAAATGGCCAGCGAAAGATACAGACTATTGCTATACCAGAGTAGTAACCCTGCCACGGCACCAATACCAAATAAACCGCGAACTACGGCGCTAACCGGTTTTACCTGCACATCCTGACGTAAAACTGCCAAGGGAGACTGAGCCGGCAAATGCCACAGCGCTGGCAAAGTAAAGCCACCCAAGCACAGTAAACCCGTCGCCAAGCCTGTTATCCAAGGCCGAATGCCCGCGGCTGGCAGTGCAATCGGCAACCATTCACGGACTATAGAAATAAGTAGTTCATGGAATAAATATCCCACCACAAGACCGGCTAATGAGCCTGCCAGACCGAGCCATAAACTTTGTTGAAGATACAAACTGCGCACCCGACTTGCGGAAATACCCCAGCTTTTAAGTAGTGCCACCTGCCGAGTTTGACCCGCAGCAAAATGATGACTGGCGAGAGCTAGCGCAATACCCGCCAACACCACACCAATGCTACCCGCTAACAATAAGAACCGTCGGCCCTTATCCATGGTGCTGGCAATACTGGCCTGGGCTTCGTCTGGAGTGATCAATCGATCGTGGATACTCAGCTTAGATTTTAACCAGTCTGAGTAGCGGGCAAAGACATTGGCATCTTCCCCTGCGGCCATCAGGTATTTATAGGTCACACGGCTACCTGGCTGAACGATACCGGCGGCTTCTACGTCGTCCCAGTTCATTAGTACTCGGGCACCGAAGAAGCTATAAGAACCACCGTCTGGCTCTTCTATAATAATTTGAGTGACTTTTAATTCAGTTTCACCCAGCTCGATGGTCGCGCCGAGTTCAATATTCAGTAGGGGTAAAAGTCGCGCATCAACCCAGGTTTCACCTTTGGCTGGGCCGTAATCAACCTTCTCTATTAGGCTTTCATCGAGGGTAAATGCAGTGGTTGAACGCTTGATGAACCCGCGCAGTGGATAGTTGCTCTGCACGGCTTTAATAGACGCCAGATGCATATCCGATTCATGGTAGACCATGGAGGCGAACGTGAGCATCTGCGAGGTTTCTACACCCTGCTGCTGTGCTTCGACTATCCATTCTGTTGGGGTTGCCTTATTACCACGCACCACTAGGTCTGCGGCCAAAAAGGCGCTAGATTCTGCGGTGAGCGCCCGTTCAATACGCTCGGCGAGTAATGACACTGAGGTCACCACGGATACGGCCAATACCAAGGACCAAACGATTAGGCCCAGCTGACCACCGCGCCATGTGCGCAGTAACATTCGTAAGGCTTGCATCAGCTTTCACTACCTTGGGCTTTTGCTTTTGGCTTTGCTGTCGCCTTTGGTTTTGCTTTAGGCTTTTGTTTTAGCTCTTTTTTTGGCTGTGCTGTCGCTTTTACTTTTGGCTTGACGGCTACCTTCTTTTTAACCGGAGCCTTTTTGACGGGAGCCTTTTTGACAGGCGCCTTCTTAACTGGGGCCTTCTTAACTAGAGCCTCTTTTACAGGTGCCTTTTTCACCGAGGGCTTTGTATCAGGCGTCTTCTGCCCAACAGCCGTTTCGGCCGAAATTTTCTTACCAGGGGCTTTTTTAACCGGTACTTTCTTAACGGGTGCTTTTTTAGCAGCGACCTTTTTAACCGAGACCTTTTTAACGCTAGCCTTTTTGATAGGGGGCTTTTTCTTAACAGGGCTATCTTCAGGTTTATCTGCCTGACTCTTGGCCGGTTTGGCTACAGGGCTTTTTGTAGGTTTCGCTACAGGGCTCTTGGCCGGTTTGGCTAAAGGGCTCTCGTCAACCTGTAGGCCACCCGCTAACACCAGTCGCTTGCCACAGCGCTTGGCGAGGTTATGTTCATGGGTCACCAGTACTAGTGTGGTGCCCTCTTCTTTATTGAGGTCGAAGAGTAGATCATTAATTTTCTCTCCGGTGCCTGTATCCAGATTACCTGTGGGTTCATCGGCAAAAAGAATGGTTGGCTTGCAGGCAAAGGCTCTTGCCACAGCGACTCGCTGCTGTTCGCCACCGGATAGCTGGCGGGGATAATGGATGGTGCGATGATCTAGACCCACACGCGTTAAATAATGAGCCGCGGTCTTGAGGGCATCTTTATCGCCCTGCAATTCAAGGGGCAGTGCCACGTTTTCCAACGCGGTTAAGCCCGGCAGCAGATGAAATGATTGAAAGACAAAACCCACATGTCCGGCACGTACAGCGGCGCGGCCCTCTTCGTCCATGGCAGTAATATTCTGCCCATTAAGGATCACAGTGCCTGTAGTCGGCAGATCTAAGCCCGCCAAAATACCCAGTAGCGTGGATTTACCCGACCCAGAAGGGCCAACAATCGCCAGGGTTTCACCACTGGTAATCGATAGATTGATCTTATCCAAAATAGTGAGCGTACCTTCTGAGGTACTGACTTGTTTGCTGATATTACTGACTTCGATCATTTCAAATATCCATTGCGTCTAAAAGTGCCTACACTGGGTGCAGGTTTAGACTGTTTATTTTTATTAATTAAGAGTATTGAGATTATTTATGGGGCTTTTTTCTACCACCAAGCTTATCCAGCGCGTATGTTGCCTGTTTATTTTACTCGGCGCCAACACTTATGGATCAACATTACTGGTTTTGGGCGATAGTCTTAGCGCAGGCTACGGCGTGAACCAAGAAAGTGGCTGGGTAGCACTGTTGGCCGAAGACTGGAATGAGAAACATCAGATTATTAATGGCAGCATCAGCGGTGATACCACGGGTGGTGGCCTCAATCGTTTGCCGTTGCTGCTAGAAAAGTTTAACCCTGATTACGTGCTGCTAGAACTGGGCGGTAACGATGGCCTGCGCGGCCAGCCATTAAGTTTGATGAAGGGTAATTTACAGAAGATGATTGATTTGGTGCGCGAGTCGGGCGCTGAACCTGTGTTATTTGGAATGCGTCTGCCGCCCAACTATGGGCGACGCTACTCCGATGCCTTTGCTGCTGTGTATCCACAGCTATCGGATGCTGAAAAGGTATTGCTGATTCCCTTTCAGCTTGAGGAGTTGGCGATTACTGAGGGCATGATTCAGGAAGATGGCCTGCACCCAACAGCGTTGGCACAGCCGATTATCAAAGACGTGGTTAAGGGGTATATAGAACCTCTAATGAACTGAGTTCGTCGGTGACAGTATATAAGCCTAACAGCTAGCCTAGAGGCCCAGCTCTTGCATCGCTTGAGGCGACAACAGCTCTCCAAAGGGTGTTTTGGCCCAACCATCTTCATAGGGGCAGCAGAAATGAACCCTAGCCATAACATGGGAAAAAAACCACTGATCAGCGACTTTGGTATATTTCTCGCGGTAATACCCAACCGCCCAAAAAGCCTTATCGCCGTCTGCATGTTTGGTACTGCATAACTGCATCAGTCGCCAGTCACCGGTTGCAGCCTGACCATCAATATCAATATCAATAATCGGGTTAAATACCAGATGTTGATTCAACGAAAAATAGGGCCAGATTTTTTTATACATTTCGCGAATTTCTTCACGACCCTTAAATACTCCGTCATCACCTTCATCAAGAACCGCATCTGACAAAAATAGCTCAGAGAACTCATCCGCATGTTCACCGGAATCTGCATACTGACAGTACTGTGCTTTGAGCTTTTTAATCTGCTCAATATCCCACAGCGTCTTTACATAATGATCCATAACCATTCCTTACAGGCTGCCAACATTTAGCGGGGCCAAATTATTATAAAAGTGGGGCATTGCTTGCTCCAGCTGCCCAGCGATATGAACCAAATCATGCTCATGATTCCAAGGAGCATAGAACTGCACGCCCATGGGGCAACCATTGCTGTCCAAACCAGCGGGCAGTGATATAGCGGGCAATCCTGTTTCGTTGGCTGGTATCGCATAGCGACAGAGATCCAACGCGTGGTCAAAAAACTGATCAAACTTGAGTGGGCTACCCAGAGCATACTTTTCGCTGTTTACGGGCGGACAGAGGTCAGCCATTGTCGGGGTTAGCAAGAGATCAAAGCCCTGCTCCCAAAACTGCCCCCACTGCCTTGTCACCATTACATTGGCGTCCATTGCGGCGGCAAAATCAGCATAGCGTATCGACTTGCTCAGTTCGATAAGCTGTAAGGTCTGATGACTGGTGTTTTCCGGGGTGAGGATCACACCTAAGGCTTCGGCCATCTGCGGAATTACATTGCCCAATGGCGCAATCCAGTTAGCCACTTTGTAGGCTTGATATAACGCCTCAAAATCACAGATTGCACTGTCATCAATGAGTTCTACAGTATGACCATTGTCTTCTAGCCAACCAGCAATCTCTTTAGTTCGATCAATTAGCTGTGCGGGCACAATGTTACTGCGTGACCAGTATCCAGTACTTAGGGCAATTCTAAATTTACGCGCTGCGCCGGCCAATTCTGGTAATAATGGTTGCACTGCGGGATAAGGCATAAACCCTGTACCCAGCGGTTTACGACAGATCGCATCATGAATAGCTGCAGTATCACGAACCGTGCGGGTCACTACGCCTTCAACACCACTTGGCAGTGAAGCCTCATGAACGCCTGTCGGCATCGGCAGGCGACCTCTGGTGTGTTTCAGGCCAATTAGGCCATTCCAGCTAGCGGGCAAGCGTATTGAACCACCACCATCTGAGGCGCTGCACACCGGTAAGATCCCGGACGCTACAGATGCCGCCGAACCACCCGATGAACCACCGGATGAATGGTCGAGATTCCATGGGTTGCGAGTGATACCAAATTTAATAGTTTCAGTGACTGCAGCCATGCCATCTTCTGGCGTTGTGGTTCGCCCGATCAAATTAAAACCTGCGCGACGGAAATTGCCGACTAAAAGATCGTCCTCCTCGGCAATATGGTGTTCCATCCACGCATAACCGCTCTCTTGCTGACGGCCCTTCATTCTTGAACCCAGATCTTTCATCATCATTGGCACCCCGTGAAAAGGGCCATTGCGATCCATGCCGTCAGTGTAAGGATTGGCCAGGGTATCGGCAAAAACCTCTATGACACCATTGATTTTGGGGTTAATCATGTCCACAGCCATGACTGCCTGGCTCGCCAGCTCTTGCGGACTAACCTCACCATCAGCAACGAGTTTAGCTAGGTCTGTCGCATCATATTGCCCGTAACTGTCCCAACTAATAGGTGGTGAAATACTCATAATGTCACTCCGTTTAAACTATCTAGGCTATTTAGACCATCTAGACTATCTAGACCATAACCACTGCCATCTGCTAACTGCTGAATTTCAATCACATTACCAAAGGGATCTCGGCCATAGGCCATCCAGTATCCGTCGCCCGTATCGACCGGATGATGGTGCCAAGTAACACCGGCATCGGCGAGATACTGATAGGCAACCTGAATATCCTCTACATCTAAGGCGAAATGGGTGTAACCATATTCACTCAAACGACGTCTGTCGTCTCGGAGTGTCTCGTTGGCGTCAAATTCAAATATCTCCAAAAAGATATTACCCGCGTTCACTAGCATGCTTGCGCACTGCGCTTCTTTGAGTTCCAGAACCTGATCGCTCTGCTTATCTGGCCCAAAGCTAATCTGATCAGCAAGGGTAAATCCTAGAACCTCCAAATAAAAAACTTTGGCCCGCTCTAACGAGGGTACTGAAATCGCAAGATGGTGAATACCGCGTAAACCCAGCTTTAAATTGTCTGGTCTCTTCACTGGCGTTCCTATTTATTTTAAGCGCTGAGGAATAATATCCCGCTCGAATACGTCATCAATAGTCTCATGTCGCTTAATAAGCTCCACGCTATTATCACTGACCAAGACGGTTCCAGGTCGTGGCAGTGCATTAAAATTAGCAGCCATGGCTTCGATGTAAGAGCCGGTATCCAATAGCACGATAACATCACCCTCCTCTAACACCGGTGTTTTAACCTGATTACAGAGCCTCTCGGCGTTGCATGTGAGACCGACAATATCCGTGGTTATTTTATTTTCGTGATCGCCTTTGTTAGCTACCATCACCGCGAACGGGTCTTCTTCGCTTAAGCCAGGCACCCCTAAAAACACTTCTGAGGTATCAACTTCTGCCCATTTGCGCGCATGCCTACCGCTTTCCTCTTTGATATTTTTAACCTGCGTGAGGTGCACTCCGGTATCACAGTGTAATCCGCGGCCAGGCTCTACCTCTAATGTAATACCACGACAGTCCATATCGACAGCAACCATCGTGTCGCGAAATGTGCTGGCAATTACTTTCGCATAGTCTTCGATGTCATGCCCCAGGTAACCCTTTACATAGACATCGGGATCGGTGTCTGGAAAACTTGGAAATCCACCACCAAAATCAACTTCAGATGGCACCCAACCCGCCATCAACTCGCTCATCTGTTTGGTGAGCAATACTGTTTGGGTCACGAGGGCCTGCCAGACATCGAGCTTTTTACTGTGCCTCCCTATATGAACATGCACCCCCACTGGCTTTATATGGGGCAGCTGTAATGTTCTTGTACACATAGGCAGAAGCTCTGCCGTTGGGATGCCGTATTTAATTAGCTGGGTTAAGTCGCGTATTTCGTAGTCAGGGGCGAAGTCGGACTTTACATTCAAGTCTGTCATAGCAGGTTTAATACGATACATCACCCGAGCAATTTTATTGAGGGATGCGGCCTCTTGCTCACATATTTCTAATTCACGGGGACTATCAAGAACAATCCGCGCACCTATTTCAATACCACGTCGAATGATACTGCGATCTTTAATCGACCCATTAATAGAAATGTCGGCAGGGTTCATATTACTGCGTAACGCACACTCTAATTCGCCAGGACCAAACACATCACAGCCACAGCCTTCATCGCTGAGCACTTTGCGAATAGCTAATAATGGACTGGCTTTTAGTGAAGGCATTATTCTTACTGGACCCTCTTGCCAATGGGCTGCAAAGGCTTTTTTGTAACGGCGCAAATTACTGCGGAGATGCGTTTCGGACACAACAAATAGCGGGGTGCCAAACTGCTTGGCAATATCTGTAAGGTCGCAGTTCTCGAGAAATAGCCGCCCCTGCATAACACTAAGGGATTGACTAATTTGTGTACGATTTAAGGCCATAAATCTAACTCTACTTTTACTTTGTCGGCTTTTTTATAACCCAGGGGAGGGATCGCTTTAATACGTTATGTCGTTAGCTTAATAGCCGCCAGACAAACACACTATGCCGCTTATGGCCGAAGAGTTATCACTTTTGGCCAACTGGATTTTTTGTGATTTTTAACAGCATTGGTACAACAATCGCCGCGCAACAAACAAAGGCCCCTGCCCCCACTACCGCCGAAACCCGGTAATCAGTACCTACAATAAGCAATCCACTGATAATTGGGCCTAAGGCAAAGCCAGCACTCTGGGCTGCTGGAATCAATACCATCAGACGACCGGTTTTATCAAATAGGGCAATACTGCCCAGTAGGTAAGGTAAAGCGAAGTTCCAAAATAGATTAAGCATCCCGACTGCCAGCATGTAGTTAAGCCAAGTACTGGCCTCTATAAACATTAGGCAGGCAAGTAGAAGCCCCAGAATACTAGCTACAAATGGTTTGATACGCCCCCACCGCAATCCTAGGTAAGCGGCAAAAAAAGCACCTATGACGCCAATGGCACTGCCAACCGTTAATGCGAGGCCACTCTCATCCATGGATAGACCGGCCTCACTGCCCAGTCGCTCAACAAAGGCCCAAATGCTCGCAATACCAATATCAAAGGTCATGAGCCCTAACAGAGCCAGGCCGGGAAGCCCCCAGATCAACAAACCAAAATTCTTGTTAGCGCCCTGCCCAGAAGGCTTTTGACTGGCGATCACCAGATATTTTTTAGCATAGAATCCGCTGGCCATTAAACTCGCCATGAGCAATGTTACGCCTGACATACTGCCACCAGAAATTAATGCCGGGGTTAGCAGCATAAAAACAGCAACGGAGACCACTTGAAGAATAATGGCGCTAGCAAATAGTTTTTCAGGATTATTCATCTGCCCAATGACGCCCAAGATAACAGCGTACAGCGCGCCAGTGCCAAATAGAGCCGTGCAAAACCGCACCAATATCAGGCCACTATAGGTTGTGGCCAGAGGAGTGAGTAAATTACCCACAACCGCCACTACCAAAGCTACCGAAATTAATTTTCTTAGGTCTAGACGCGGAAACCAATACAAAGCAAGCAAGGACGCAATACAGCCACCGCCCAATTCTGCACCACTAATAAACCCCAACTGTGCCGCATTAAATCCATACACCTCTGAGATGGCACCCAAAAACATGGGCTGAATATTGACCACCAAAGCACCTAGCATAGATAACCAAACGACAGCGGCTGCACTTTTAAAGGAAGATGGCTGAGTGAGATTTGAGATGATTTTATCCCTGGAGATGGAAAGTTGAGTCAATAGCAATGCAATAGAAGGCACTCTTTGAGGGCTAATAATAGCGCTCAACCGCCATTAGCTCGTTATCATTTATGGCCTACTACCCAACTAATCTAACGCACTGTGGCTCTGCCTATAGGCTCCGGGTGTTCGGTTGAACCAGGTTTTAAACGCGCGATGGAAATTGGCAACTTCAGAGTAACCGACGAGAAATGCAATTTCTTGGGTGGAGAGGTCTGTTTGTCGCAGATAGGCGGTTGCCAAACCCATCACCACCTCTTTATGGATCTGCTTAAAAGATAATCCCTCTGCACTGAGCCGTCGACGCAGGGTGCGATAACTCATGTTTAATTGGTTGGCTATATCTTCGGGTTGCGCCATCTGACCCGGTTTATTGATAATGATACGCCTGACATCTTCAACCAGCCCCCCCTGCTTTTTGAGGTTTTGTAGAATCTCCTGGCACTGATTCTCACATAGGCTAGCGGTAATTTCGTTGGCCATGGTGAAACGTTGATCTAATGTTTCTCGGTCGAAAATAATTTGATTTTCTGGCTGGTCAAACTGTACTGGGCAATTGAACATTACATCGTACATTGCAGCATAAGCGGGCTTAGAAAAATTAAAATTTACCTGAGTAAAATCTAGGGATGCACCGTTCATACTGATCGACTCTGCGGTTTTAGACCACTGACCAAAAGAGGCCTCTACTTCATAACGATTAAGGGCGCCCTCTGGCAAATGGGATTTGACTGTTATAACGACCCTGCTTCCCTCTAGGTTAATCGCCTCTTCAAACATGGCGCCATTGCCGACAATAGTTTGATAGCGGAAAAATGTTTTTATCGCGCTCATTAGTGTTGGGCTGCTTAAAAAAGCGTAACCCAGCACACCGTAGTCACCGACAGAAAACTTGTGACCTACCCGCAAGCCAAAGCCATCAATATCAATGGCTTTGATAATGCTTTCCAAAACTGAGTAGTAGTCATCCTTCGCTATCTCCGCTTCGAGATTTTGCAGATCGGCGGGCTCCAGACGGCTTTCAGAGAGAAAGGTATCAATAGAGAAACCTGCTTCCGATATTACTTCACTAGCTCGGGCGAGATAGTTTATGGGAATGGTATCAAGTCGACTGACGACCCCAGCACCACGATTGACGTTTGGCATTTATTTCTCTTTAGCGAGCTTATTGTTATTTTTATGCAGGAGAACGGCCTTGAATGTAACCAGTTAGATCAACTTTGGCAACCATTCACAGGCATAAAAAAAGCCGCTCCCTAGATACAGTAATTAGGGAGCGGCTTTTTATTTAGTGACTCGAATAAGTCGACTAACGATCAAGCATTAAAGATGCATATTGATCTCAAACTTTACCAGTCTTGGCATACCACGGTTAACTGCAGCCCCTAACCCAATATCCGCTCGCGCCGCTGCATAGTCTTCGTCAGCAGCATTATGAACGCTTAGCCCAATATCCCAGCCAGCATTCTCTGGGGCATAGCTAACTTTGGCATTGATCAAGCCATAGCCGTCTTCTTTGAGCAAGTTGTCCGCATCAAAGAAGAAGTCATCCTGTTTGGTATACATAACAAAGTAATTGATCGCACCCTGCTGATAGCTAGCGCTTATGGTGCCCGAGTTGCCAGGTGCATAGGGAAGATCATTGCCGTTATTGGCACCCGCCGTAAACTCAGAATCAAGCACTGCCATATTGGCACGTAAGATCAGGTTCTCGGTGGCAAGGTAGCTCCATTCCAGCTCAACACCCTGAGTATCCGCTTCGGCAGCATTTTCTACCAGGATACCGCCAAGTGTTGCAGAGAGTAGCTGTAAGTCTTCATAGTCATTTGAAAACAATGCCGCATTAAATTGCATGCGATCATCCATCAATCTGGATTTTAATCCCAACTCAAAGGCCTGGTTAGTCTCAGGATTAAAGCCTGCAACCGCGTCACCTACAAAGTCACCGTCAAAATCTGCCGCTGCAGTGTTAAAGCCACCGCCTTTATAGCCTTTAGATACTGAGGCATAGACCATCACATCGTCTGAGACACTGTAATCAGCCACTAAGCGTGGAGTGACTTCAGTCCAGCTATTCGTCGCACAGAGATCCGCAGCCGTATTCACTGCGACAAGCATTATTCCGGCGCTGCCTTTCGTACACCAGCTTTTTTCATCATCTGACCAACGCACGCCTGCGGTCAATTTTAGCTTATCGCTTAACGACCAGGCGACGTCACCATACAGACCCAACGCCTTAGTCTCACCCTTAGTCATGGTTAGATCCTGCGCTAAAACGGCCATACCCAGAGCTGTACCTATCAGGTCAAGACGCGTAGTTTCAGCAATATCTTCGCTAAAGTAACTTACACCCATAAACCAATCAGTGCTTTCGGTGTTGCCATTTAGGCGAAACTCTTGAGAGATATTATCCTGTTTCGTTTCATTGCCAAATTCTAGAGATGAACCACCAGCACCAACGGCAAAAACTGCATCGATTGTAGCGTTGTCTGCCGTGCCGTCAGAGTCCTGGGCATAGGAATAATCAAAACTGCGACGATCAGTAATCGACGTCAATGTCATATCGCTGCCAAGATCCCAAACCAATCGTAAGGTAATGCCATCAGATTCGGCAGCCTCGGCATCCTCTGTGCTTTTTGCAATTTGATCAGGAAAGTCTACACCTGGGGCTACGGTTGAAAGTGAGGGATTGTACGTACCACCCATATTTGAACTAGAGTCGCTGCGGGTATAGGTAAGTAGCGCATCAATATTGTCAGCAACACTCCAGCTAGCAGACAGGCGCATATCATCCCGATCCATAAAGGCATTGCGGTTATGGGTCACGTCTTCCCAAATACCATCAAGGCGTGTGCCATGGTAAGCAAAGCGTACGGCTAAATCATTTTCGCCAGCCATATTGGCAACCACATTGTATTCTCGCTGCCCTTCAGATCCAGCAGCCAAGCCCAGATCAAAAGTGTTTTCATCCGCTGGCTTATTGGTTGTTAGACTGATCGCTCCGACCGACGAGTTGCGGCCAAATAATGTGCCTTGGGGGCCTTTAACAACTTCTACCTGAGCGATATCAAAAAATGCGCCAGTGGCAAGTACATTACGCCCTATATAGGCATCATCAATAAATACGCCAACACTGGGTTCAGATCCTGCACTCCAGTCATTGGTGCTAATACCACGGATGCCCCAAGCATTTGTGGCAATACCAGCACTAGACCCGTTTAATCCAGGGATCATGGGGATCAAATCATTGATCGTATCTACACCTGTATTGGCGACCATCTCTGCACTAAACGCAGATATCGCAACGGGTACGTCCTGCGCACTTTCACTGCGCTTTTGCGCGGTAACGATAATTTCTTCAAGCCCTATTTCGTTGGCTAATACTGCAGTGGGTAAAGCGGCTAGGGCCGCAGCGATGCCAGCAATGGCAAATCGGCAAGAGGTTTTACTAGGCATTAGACTGTCCTTTTATTTTAAATATTATTGGTCAGCGCACAGCCGGTGTTGACTATGCTACATCTTCTGAAACTAGCTTGTGCCGATTTAAAACTTGCAACATTGGCCACTATGGCCAATAGGATGTCATTTCTGGCCAACCTATTTAACTTGCGTGGCCATATTTAAGAGTCGAAGACTAGAAATGCAGTGACTATCGATAGAGGTATCTCAGACCAGTATTGACCCAGTCATTGATAAGCGTGAAAGGAAATCTGTGCCATAAATGACACAGGTTCGAGTATTACGACTTGGCCACGAACCTAAGCGCTAACCCATTGTTACACCAGCGCTGGCCCGTCGGCTTCGGGCCGTCATCAAACACATGGCCCTGATGACCACCACAGCGGGCGCAGTGATATTCAGTGCGCGGCCAGATCAATTTAAAATCTCGCTTGGTCTCTAAATGTTCGTCAATATGGGTAAAGAATGAAGGCCAGCCTGTGCCGCTTTCGTATTTCATTTCGGAGGTAAACAGCGGCAGATCACAGCCAGCGCAATGGTACTCACCGACTCTATGCTCATCATTCAAGGGGCTTGATCTTGGGGACTCGGTGCCTTCATCGCGCAAGATATAGTACTGAGCTTCGGTAAGTCGCTGACGCCAAACCTTGTCTGCGAGTTCTAGTTTCTCAACGGCCCACAGCTTTGTGGTGGTGGCCATGGCTAAAGAGCCCAAACCGATTCGCTGTATCCATGTTCGTCTATTCATATCTGCCCTCTGTTCATATCTGGCCGCTATCAATATTTGGCCGCTGTGCCTGTCTTTAAGGATTCTGAAAGTATGACCTCAGAATACTTAATTAACTCCATGGGGATGCTTAATTGGATCGCCCGGAGACTGTTTGAGCAACACCTTGAGCTGCGACACCAGGCCGCCAGCCAAAATCAATCCACAGCCAACCAGCTCTGGGTCCGTTAAGTATTCATCGAGTATCCACCAGCCACAGAGAGCGGCAAATACTGATTCAAAACTTAGAATAATAGACGCGTGGGAGGCAGGTGCGGTGCGCTGGCCGACTACTTGCAAACAGAATGCGACGCCAGAAGACATAACACCCACATAGAGTAGTGCTACACCAGCATCTAAGATGCCTTGCCAGTCCCAGCTTTCAAAAATGGGCACCATAATGCCGCTGATAATTGTCGCCACCACAAACTGTACAAAGATCAAACGAAACGGTGACGTTTGATTGGCCAGTCGACCGGTAAAGATCATATGTAGTGCGAACAGTATTGAGCCGAGCAGTATTAAAATGTCGCCGGTGAATAATTCGTCGCTTTCAACCTGGCCTAAAAAGTACAGCCCGACCATGGCCATTGCCACACCCACCCAGGTTGGCCATTCGGTTTTATTGCGAAAAAATAAACCGATTAGAGGAACAAAAATAATATACACACCGGTCAAGAATCCAGCGCGACCCGCTGTGGTATAAACCATCCCCCATTGCTGCAGTAGCATACCGGCGGTCAACACCAGACCGAGGGCCGCGGCCTTTTTGTTAATCGCGTTTATAGCAAAAATTTCTTTGGGTTTTTCCATCAAATACCAGAGCGGTAAGATGGCCAGCGCGCCAATAAAAAAGCGCCCAAAGGTAAAGGTAATGGGGCCAATATGGTCCATGCCTGTACGCTGGTAAACAAAGGCGAGACCCCAAATAAAGGCAGTTAACAGCAGAATTAAATCTGCGCGAAAATCGGTTTTAAAGCTCATAGTATTTTTTCTATTTATTATTTTTTAGCTGCACATGCTGAACCAGCAACTGCAAAGTTTCTTGGCCACGAAACTCATTGATGTCTAATCGATAAACACAGCTTACCGTACCGGCATTTAAGTTTGGCCAGGCGGCAGTATCAATATTAAACCAGATGGCGTCTATAGCCAGTTGGGGTTGGTCGACCGGTGCCAGTACCAACTTGAGATGCTTTTCTCCAACAATGCGCTGCTGCACAATCACAAAGTCACCCTCAAAGCAGGGTTCAGGAAATAGCTGCCCCCAGGGACCGCTCTCTCGCAATAGTTCGGCGGTTTGCATGCTCAGCTGCTGGCTTTCAAGGCTGCCGTCAGTGACTAGCTTAGCTTGGAGGTCATCGGCACTTAATGATTTGGCAACCTGCTGTTCAAAGGCCTGTTGGAATTCCGCGAGCTTACCTTCGTCGAGGCTTAGGCCTGCGGCCATGGCATGGCCTCCGAACTTGGTAATTAAACCGGGGTTCTGGGTTGCCACAGAATCTAGAGCATCGCGGATATGCAGTCCGGGAATGGATCGTGATGAACCCTTTAGCTCACCGTTATCCCCACGGGCAAAAGCGATTACTGGACGATGATATTTTTCTTTTATTCGCGAGGCTAAGAGTCCAACCACGCCCTGATGCCAGTCTGGCTGAAATAAACACAGTGCAGATGGCAGCTCGATCTCGGTATCGAAGGCGAGTTTTTCAACAATAGTTAAGGCTTCTCGCTGCATGTCCTGTTCAATTAATTTGCGGTCTTGGTTAAGCTCATCCAGAGCGCGAGCTGTATTCATCGCCATCTCTGGATCTTCAGTGAGTAGGCATTGAATGCCCAGAGAAATATCATCAAGTCTGCCGGCGGCATTAAGACGTGGACCAATGGCAAAACCCAGATCAGTGGCCACTAAACGGACAGGATTTTTACCGGCGATACGCAATAAAGCCTGTATACCCGGACGGCAGCGTCCGGAGCGAATACGCAGTAGGCCCTGATACACCAGTGCTCGGTTAGTCTGATCTAGGGGCACGACATCGGCGACGGTGCCCAGTGCTACCAGATCCAACCAGCTGGCCATATTGGGTTCGACACGATTTTGCTTAACAAACCAGTCTTGGGCGCGCAGTTCGGCGCGCAGTGCGCTGAGCAAATAAAAGGCTACACCAACACCTGCCAAATTTTTACTGGGAAATTCACAGCCCGGTTGGTTGGGATTTACAATCGCCACGGCGGCGGGAAGAACGGCGCCGGGCAGATGGTGGTCGGTGACAATAACCTCTATACCCAGACTATTAGCATGGGCGACGCCATCGACACTCGAGATACCATTGTCGACAGTAATAATAAGTTGGGGATTTTTTTGTGCAGCCAGATCGACAATTTCTGGGGTTAGGCCATAGCCATAGTCAAAACGATTGGGTACCAAAAATTCAACATTGGCATAACCCATGGCTGTGAGTGCCAATACCATTAATGCTGAGCTTGTAGCACCGTCGGCATCAAAGTCACCGACGATCATCACCTGATGTTTTTCTTCGAGGGCCACCACTAAACGAGCAACTGCGGCAGGAATACCCTGCATAGATGCGGGTTTAGGCAGACAGGAAAGTTGGCGATCTAGCTCGGCTGGGTTGTTGACGCCTCTGGCCTGATAGATGCGTTGCAATAGAGGATCGAGCTGTTCGGGAAAATCGCAGCCACTTAGATCGGAGGGTCGGGTTACGATTTGCATTTGTTTTTCCGTTTAGTTCTCTAACGCTGTGCCATACCAGAGGCCCCACGTCATACCAACGACCCACGTCATACCAGCGGAGGCTGGTATCCATTGACTCTAGCCCCAGCCCCAGCCCCAGCCTTCGCTGGGGTGACGTTCCTTCGCTGGGGTGACGTTCCTTCGCTGGGGTGACGTTCCTTAGCTGGAGTGACGTTCCTCAGCTGGGGTGACTAACGCTTCGGTGACGGCCGCTGGGTTGACCGCTACTGGGATGACCGCCATAAATTATGGCGACGGTTCTAGTCAGGTGGTCTAAAGGTAACCGGCTTGTTTACCGATGTAATAGCTAACCCAGCCCAGTGCTGCAATGATCGCCCAGATGCCTGCCAGTAAAATAAAACCACGAAAAGGTTTGCGCTCAACGCGGTTGTAACCGGAATTAAGCACCTGATCGACACGGGCCTGATCTTCTGCAGATAAATTATTTTCTTCGCTCATTTCTTATTCTCAAACTCTTCCGGAAGTGAAAGGTAACTGCCAACCTGCTCCGGCGTCAGGTTTTGCAGTCTGGGTACCGTACCCAGACAGGGCTCTTTAAAAAGCCGCTTTAGTGTAGCAATATTTTCTTCTAACCGCGGCATATCTGGCTCAATTATATTCGCCACCCAGCCTGCAATCTCTAAGCCATCGCGGCGAACTGCCTCGGCGGTTAACAGGGCATGATTTAAACAACCTAGCCGCATGCCTACCACTATTACTACGGGACAACTGAGTTCTCGGGCCACATCGGCAAGGGTTTCGCGATCATTAAGGGGCACTCGCCAGCCGCCAGCGCCTTCAATAAGCGCCATATCAACGGGCAAGATTGCTACACCGCGGCAAAAACCCACTAAGCGGGAGGCAGATAATGTTTTACCCGATTCCTGGGCCGCAATATGGGGGGCCACTGCGGCTTCTAGGGCCACGGGGTTAACTTGCTGATAGGGTAACTTATGGCTGGCGATAGCCTGTAACTGCAGGGCATCATCATTTTGAAGGCCTGAGCCGGTATCTTCGCAGCCTGCGGCCACGGGTTTAATGGCGGCGGTTCTAAGGCCCATACTATTAGCCAGCCACAGAAAGCCCGTTGCGATGGCAGTTTTGCCTACATCGGTGTCGGTGCCGGTTATAAATAGCCATTTATTGGCCATAGGTTTTTATCCTAGAGGTTTGGTAAAGACGACTTAGTAATGACACCGCTGATAATTTCCCAGGTCGCGGGAATAGTGCCGTCGGGCAGTCGATAATTTTCATAGGCATTATAGAGTGCTTTTAGTTGCTGCTTGCCGGTTAAATGGTTGGCTTTGCCGGCATTGTTGTTATGGGCGCCGACATTTTTAAGTTCTAGTAGGAGTTCTCTCACAGATTGGTGTTGTTCAGTGACCAGATTGGACTCCAGCTTCACCTCATCAAAACCGGCGTCGGTTAATGCCGTCTGCCATTCTTGCAAACTAGCAAAGCGATTCACATGGATGCCCTCGTCTACCTGGGCCCAGGCTTCGCGGAGTTCGAGCAAGGTCTGGGGGCCGGGTACAACCAGATAGAGCTGCCCTTCTGCCGCCAGCACACGATGCAACTCTGCGGCTAAACGGGCTAAATCATCACACCATTGCAGGGCAAAATTGGAAAAGACTAGCTGCTGAGAGCCAGCGGCTAAATCCATCTGCTCGGCATCTGAACAGAGCCAGGTGCAATCTGGATACTGAGCCGCGGCATAGGCCAGCATGCCGGGGGAAATATCTACGCCGGTAACCTGGGACTGGGGAAAGCGATCCTGCAACTGCACGCTGTGATAGCCGGTGCCACAGCCCAGATCAAGAATATTGGCCGGGGCCTGATTATTGGGAATACTGTTTAGAAGCTGCTCACCCATTCGGTGTTGGAGCTGGGCCACGGCATCGTATCTCTGGGCAGCACGGCCAAAAGATTCCGCGACTTTTTGTTTGTCTAGTCGATAGGACTGGCTCTCGAAAAAATCATCTAGTACGTCGATTAGCTGATCGGCAGCAGTTAAGTGAGGTAGGTGCCCTGCCCCAGAAATAATGTGACTATGCTCAATGTTTACTGCCGCCGCGAGTGGCACCAGACCATCAGACTCACCAAAAATATTTAAGGATGGGCACTGTATCTGAGCCATATGGGGTTGGTTATCTAGACTACCCAGCAGCTGCAATAGGGCGCCACCTGCCACAGGATCAATGGTTGACTCTAGACTTCGCAGCTGCCGAATTAGCGGCCGCTGCTGCGTATCACCCTGAGCAAGCAGGCCAGTAAATCGCTTTAGGCAAATTTGGTTATTCTCCGCCCAGCTGCTTAGAAATCCATCAAAATCATCCCTAGCCATGGCATGGGGATACTGCTCATTGGCGACAAACTTTAGGTTGCTGCTGATAGTAATTAACCCGGCCACCCGCTCTGGATGTTGGGCTGCGAAAGCTCTGCACAGCATGCCACCCAGAGACAGTCCAATGAGATAGCATTTACTTGGGAGATGCTTGGCCATCCAGTTAATTAGACTGGCTTCGCTGTAATCATCAAGCCCAGGGGTATCACCAAAACCGGGTAAATCAAAAGTTTGGGTCTCGGAGTCTTGGCCTCTGTTAGCAGAGAGCCGTTCAGGAAGCGACTGCCATATCTGACTGTCTGTGCCCCAGCCATGAATCATGACTATGGGTTGTTGAGCTTTTTTAGGCACCCACAGACTCCAGCGCTTCAAGCAGCTGATCGATTTGGTCTTCGGTATGGGTTGCCGATAAACAGATGCGTAACCTGCCGCCGCCTTTGGGAACGGTGGGTGGCCGAATCGCACCGACCATAAAGCCTTTGGCGCGAAGCTGCTGGTTAATCTCCATGACGCGTTGATCGTTATTAATCTGGACTGGCTGAATGGGGGTCTGGGAGTCCATTAGGTCTAAACCAATCTGCTCGGCCCCTAAACGGAAACGGCTGACTAAACTCACCAGCTTCTCTCGACGCCAGGACTCTGCCTGCAAGATTTTTAAACTGGCAGAGCTGGCCACTGCGACTGCGGGAGGCAGCGCCGTGGTGTAAATATAGCTCCGGGAAAACTGAATTAAGGTTTCGATTAAGGCTTCGCTGCCCGCCACAAAGGCACCAAAGGTACCAAAGGCTTTACCTAGGGTTCCCACAAGTATGGGTATCTGATCAATGCTTAGATCTAAGGCCTCAATCAGACCGCCACCGTTTTTACCCAGCACACCAAAGCCGTGGGCATCGTCGACCATAAGCCAGCCTTGATGCTGATTAGTCACGACAGCCATGGATTCAAGCGGCGGCAGATCACCGTCCATACTAAACACACCATCGGTGACCACTAACTTACGTTCGGCATTACTGGCACTGAGTCTGGCAGCCAAGTCATCGGTATTAGCATGTTTATAGCGCTGGAGATCAGCTCGACTTAAAAGGCCGCCATCCAGCAATGAGGCGTGATTAAGACGGTCTTGCAGCACCAGATCACGGCGACCCACCAGCGCGGAGATAACCCCCATATTGGCCATATAACCAGTTGAAAATAATAGGGCGCGAGGTCGACCGGTAAACTCAGCCAACTCTTGTTCAAGCTGTTCATGAGCCTGAGAATGTCCACTTATAAGATGGGATGCACCACTGCCAGTGCCGTACTTATCAGCACCCTGCTGTAGTGCCTTGGCAATATCTGGATGCCCTGCCAGACCTAAGTAATCGTTGCTACAAAAATTATGCTGTGACTTGCCGTCGACCATAATTGTCGAAGCACATCTTGAATTTAGATTGCTGCGCTGGCGATAGAGATGTTGCTGGCGGCGTTCATCGAGAGCCCCTTGCAAGGTCGCATCCATAGAGTTCAAAGCTGGAACTAGCCGGCTCGATAAAACATTGAGTCGGTCTTGGCCTCGGCAATGGTTTGATGAAGTTCAACGGCCTGTTCTTCGTTGCCCTTATCCACCTGATACTCTTCAGGCACGATACCCAGACGCTCGAATAGCTGCATATCGCTGTTGGCTTTGGGGTTGGGTGTGGTGAGCAATTTATCGCAGTAGAAAATGGAATTAGCACCGGCCATAAACGCCATGGCCTGCATCTGCTCGTTCATATCTTCGCGGCCTGCCGATAATCGCACATAGGATTTAGGCATCATTAATCGGGCTACGGCGATGGTGCGAACAAATTCAAAGGGGTCGAGATCGGCTTGATCGGCCATGGGTGTGCCAGCTACCTTGACCAGCATATTAATGGGCACAGATTCTGGGTGAACGGGCAGATTGGCCAGCTCCATTAATAAGCCGGCGCGGTCTGTTTGCTCTTCGCCCATACCCACAATGCCGCCCGCACAGACTTTCATGCCGGAGTTACGCACATTGGATAGGGTATTTAAACGGTCTTGGTAGGTTCTGGTAGTGATCACTTCGCCATAAAATTCTTTTGAGGTATCCAGATTATGGTTGTAGTAATCGAGGCCCGCGCTGGCCAAATTATCGGCCTGACCTTCACTGAGCATACCTAATGTCATGCAGGTTTCCATGCCCAGAGCCTTCACTTCACGGATCATCTCGGCCACGGCAGGAATATCGCGATCATGGGGGGAACGCCAGGCTGCACCCATACAGAATCGACTGGAGCCACTAGCTTTGGCGATTTTGGCCGCTTCGATAACCTGCTCAATCTGCAGCAGTTTCTCTTTTTCTAAACCGGTGTCGTAGCGGGCGCTTTGGGGGCAATATTTGCAGTCTTCTGGACAGGCGCCGGTTTTAATCGACAGCAGCGTACTAAGCTGCACCTGATTGGGATTGAAATACCGACGATGCATAACCTGAGCATCAAACATCAGGTCATTAAAGGGTTGGTTAAAAAGAGCTAAAACTTCTTCACGCTGCCAATTATTACGGACTGTCGATATTTCAGGGGCTGCCATTGCCATACTCCGGACATGATTTTAATCAGATACGGGTATGATAGGCTGGGGAATGTCACTGTCAACCTTAAATGAAGATTTTGGTTAACAGTGGTATAAAGTTGAAGGCAAAAACCAGAGCAAACTACTTTCGCTGGGTAAGTCTCATGACTCTGCCAAGGTCTTTTTTCGAGCTTTTAAACCACTGCTTCCAAGACAGGCGGTACACCCAATACATGCCGCGCCACCAGCCAGGAATAATAATTATCGGCACATTTTTTGCAACCTGGTTCAACGTCTCCGCCGCAAAATCTGCCGCTGGCATGGGTTTCAACTTAGCCCAGTAACGAGCAGCTTTTTCCTGGGTGACGCCCTCGGGTAGACGTCCATAAACACCACCCGTTAGCAGTGGCGTATCGATAGCACCGGGACAGATGGCGCTAACTCTCACGCCCTTCATCTCAGCTTCAACACGCAGTGCCTGAGACAGACCAGAAACCGCAAACTTGGTGGTGGTGTAGGCAATCTGGCTCGAGGCTGGCACTAAGCCAGCCATAGAAGCGGTATTCACAATATGCCCAAAACCCTGAGCAACCATCAGTCGATAGCAGGCCTGCACACCATTGGTAACACCGCGCAGATTAACGTCGATCATGGTATTCCAATCACCGACCTCGTAGTCGTCAACAAAACCACCAATACTGATACCGGCATTGTTAAACATATAATCAAGCCGACCAGTCTCAGCCACAGTTTCGTCGACGATGGCCTGAAAGGTCTGGTAATCGCTGACATCTAATTCCCGCGCCCAGGCCTTGCCATTGTTGGCAACAATCTCAGCAGCGGTCTCTTCGGCCAGTGTGATTTGTCGGTCAGTTAGTACGACTGTGCAACCGCGATTGGCGAGTTCGATAGCAAGGGCTTTACCAATACCGGTAGCAGCACCGGTGATAATCGCCGTGGCGTCTTGATAGATTCTTATTGTCATTATTATTTTTGATCTCAAGATTTTTTGAAGTGGGTCACTTC
>Ga0209712_10000560_pt1 | contig 32897 bp, 27 predicted proteins | sample ArcOceMetagenome_FD_187443 | JGI IMG/M metagenome (GOLD analysis project Ga0209712, IMG submission 187443) | Marine eukaryotic phytoplankton communities from Arctic Ocean - Arctic Ocean - Greenland ARC118M Metagenome (SPAdes) (version 2) | ecosystem: Environmental > Aquatic > Marine > Oceanic...
TGTTTGATCGAGTGTCGACTAACCTTAAGTAGAACACTCGTCGAGTGTGGTGATTAAGTTCACCCCTTCGTCGTTTGGTAGTTCTGCTACAAACTCTCGGAAAACTTCTGACCTGGATCGACATGAACGGCCAATGTAATTGGCACCCGCGTTTGCGTGGTGGTTGAAAGGCATGAACTAAGTGACACAGGGAGCCGCAACTCATCGAGTATTTCTTTTAAGTGCTCTAAGAAACCTATTAGTTCGATGTTATATTTAGATACAAAGTTTGTAAGAAACAAAGGGATCCGGTGGTGTTTTTAAGAAAAACAGTAGGGTCAAAGGAATGTATCTCTTACAAAGGTCTTACAAAGTATCCTACAAATCTTGTAAATACAGGGTTTTTAGAGGGTGCAATCACTGAGTGGGAGTAGTTTTTCGCCCTACAGCCCCCATTCTTACGCTATTCTGTAGTTACACGATAGTTACATACCCCTTGTAACTAACCCATTCCTTTCTCTTCGTTACACGAAAAGTTACACGAAATATCTTCTATTGCTCCATAATAGTAGCTAGCAATACAATTTAAACTATTTCTAAAGACTCTGGTTTACGTAGAAAAAACATAGCCAAAATAATTAACGTTATTGGGAAGATGAAAATTAAAGTTGCTGCAAAAACTACTGTTATACCTAGTACACCCTGTATCACTGACATAATGGCAAAAATCTTTAGCAGAGTAGGAAGTTCAGTTGACTTGGTTAAAAGTAAAATACCTATTAATAAATCTATAATACCTAATATGACAATTGCACCGATGCTCATTGATAATCCAATGTTTAAAAAGGTTTCTTTGTTCTGTATTACATCATTTTCGGGCAGCAAAGCGCTTGCTACATCAAGGAATAATGTGCTCATCCAAAGGATATTGATAGCAGCATAAATCCAAACCAACAAATCGATGTGATTAAAGTTCAATTGTTCATTGAGAATATTTTTTAGATTGAGATAAATATAGATAGTTAATAAAAGAATAGAAGCAAACAGAATATCGGGAAATCCGAGAGACAGCATGTCCTGTCCTAACGCGAAATCTCCCATCGGTGAACTCATCCCAATCCAGTAGATAGGGGATATTACCGCCACGAATATTGCGGCAACACCGGGTAATAAATAATCTTTATTCTGCATAATTAAACCTCCTAGTTTAATTGTCTAAATTACACTTCATCATGAAATGTCATTAACTTATTTCTGAGTTATCACTTACGTAAACAAGAATATCGCCAGGCTGACATTCAAGCTCACGACATATAGCCATCAGAGTGCTAAAGCGAATAGCCTTAACCTTACCTGTCTTTAGTAGCGACAAATTGGTTATAGAAATTCCAATTTTTTGAGATAGCTCTTTCAGAGACATCTTCTTTTTCGCCATTTCTACATCTAGAGTGATACAAATTTCCATGAGCACAGTCTAATCAATATATTTATGTTTAGCAACTAAATATTTATGTTTAACATAAATTAATTGTTATTAAGCATTTAATTAGTCCTTTAAGGAATGTTACAATTTTTGTAACTTATAATGCATTAAGTTAGTGATAACACAGAGGAATTGGTTTAATGAGCAGAACAAAAATAGAAGGTAAGAGTTACACGAAAGTTACACGCTTTTATTTTCGTGCTTGTAGCCCTTCGTTTATAAGGCTCTGTAAATCTGCAACTATTGAGTGGGAGTAATAACACGCCCTACAACCCCCATTCCTACGTTATTTTGTAGTTACGCGATAGTTACACACCCCTTGTAACTAGAGCACTCCTAACGTTCATCGTCGGTTACCTGCCAATGAGGCCTCTTTTTCTCGATAAACCCGATTAAGGCAGACAGCGCCTGCGGCATGTTTTGCTCGCCGAAGCCGATGCGAAAGTAATCCTGATAAAGGTCGCTTTGTGCGCTAAACAGGGGAGCTGGTTTGACCGAGATACGCGCTGCGGCCATTTGCTCGGCTAATTGATCTGCGCTCAGTGGGCCTTTAAATCTCACGTAACCAATGGCTCCGGCACTGGGTCGGTTCCATTCAAACAGATCGCCATGTTGGCGAAAAAAATCATCCAGTAAGCTGAGGTTTTTCCTGATAATTGCCAGCCGACTTTCAATAATGGTATCACTAGCGCGCAATATCATCATGGCCTGAATTTCACTGGCGCGACCGATACATGCAGTGCCAAAGTATTGGGTGTCGATGAGCTTTTGCTTAAGCTCTAAATCCTGTAGCACTAGCCAACCAATCGTCACGCCGCAGCCACCCCAGGGTTTTGACATGGTGCAGGCACTGATGCCTTTGTCGTACAGTTCGGCCATGGCTGGAAGTCGATCCTTTGGGTTATGCTCGAGGAGGCGATAGACTTCGTCAGACATTAGGTAGATGTTATTTTTGTCAGCGATATCTTTAAGTTGCCGCTGCAATTGATGACTCATCAATGTGCCGGCAGGATTAAATGGTTCGTTGATGATCATGTATTTAGTGTTGTGCTCAATCGCGGCTTCAACCGCGCTGAGATCTATCTGCCAGTTGTCTTTGGGGTGTAGTTGAATCTGAGTCACTTGGCAGCCTGCATGCTCTGGAGCTTGCTGTACCGATTGATACCCCGGAGTGAACACAATGGCGTGGTCATCCTCGTTCAATAGCGCTATTGCCGCCGTTTGCAGGGCCACTTGTCCACCGGCGAAGACAATTATATTGTCAGCACTGATGTTATCCTCGTAGAGATTGGCAATATCTTCTTTAAGATCCAAGCTTCCGCCAGGAGGCGTGTATTCCAAGGAATGATCATGAAATTCATCGACAATTGCTCGGTCACCTCTGGCCAGTGATAGCTTGACCAATTCCCCGTGACTAAGAGGCTCCGCAAAGGAATTGGACAGGTTGTATTCTGTATCCTTATTTATCAATTTGTGTGTTTTAGACCACGGTGTTTGATATCCCATTATAATTTCCTAGGCGAGTATATATTTTTCATCTTCAAGTTTTTTGAGTAGGGCACGTGCTGATTTTTGCGATATTAAAATATATTTATTCTCAGGAAATAGTTTGGCGCTGTGAGAGGTCATAATAATACTGGTCACTAGGCGCATGGCAACCAGATAGTAAATTATTTCCCGCTCGTTATCTGTTATTTTAAATTCGCGATCATATCCTTCGATCATGTTGCTTGAGGCCATCTCAACATTGGGTTCTCCGAGCAATGAATAGGCCATACTGATGGCAAGATCGTTGATCTGGCTGGCCATTTGCATTTCACCAAAATCAATCAGGCCAGCAACTTTTTCAGGCTGTTCTGGATCGATAAGTAGGTTTTGTTCATTGGCATCACCATGGATGATGGCCTTGCGTAAATTCGCAAGCTTGGGAAAGATAGTTTTTTCATAAACGGCGTAGAGTCGCTCAATGCGATCGGCAGCGTCCCTATCGATAACATCCGCAAGATACTTTTTGCAGGTCAGTACATTATCAAGCATCCACATTTCGTCGGAGCCCTCCACAACCGTCACCGAATAGGTCTGCATGGCTTGAGAAAGTTGGCCCACGAACCGGCCAATATCCTGATATAGCGCTGGCGTTCTTGGTATGTTGGCTAGTAGGTCACCCTCAAGATAGGTTAGTAGACGTATTGCAAAGCCATCAACATAGGTTATGTGTTCACCCTTTAGCGTGGGCACAATGCTAGGAAACGCCAGACTCGGCGCCTGTATTTTTAAATGGGTCAGTACATCAGTCTGCATTTCAATAAATTCATGTGACCATCTTGTATTAGCAATTTTTAGCACATAAGTGGTGGTGTCCGTTTTTATCCGAGCATTTTGATCTTCGAAGGAAACTAAGGGTCCTATCTCGCCCTCAAGACCATAGAGGTCTTTCAGTAAGGAAGCTAGGGACTCATCATCAAAATTAGGCACTTGCTCTAACATTATCTATTCTCTTTTATGTGGTAGTTAAAATAATCGTCAGCCTTAAGATCCTGCTAGCACGGCTTCTACTATTTGCAAATCTTGAACGCCAATACCCGAAGACAGAAACAGTTTTAGTTTTTTTGCCGCCTGCGGATTTTTCAGGCCGTTGTTTAAAAAGTCGCCGAACTCCTGCAGGTCTGATTCAACGATCACACCACTGTGCAGAGCATCTGCGGCATTACCGTGGTCTTTGCCCTGCTTAATGGAGTCAATCAACACGCAATCGGCTTTTTTCAATAGGCTTGGGGCGAGTTCGAGTTTGCCGGGCATGTCTGCACCAATTGCGATCACCAGAGTGTTTTCTTTGGTGATGTCATCGGCTCCCAACAATGCCACTTCTGAGGCTGTGGTGGTCACAATCAAATTGGCCGTTTTGGCCACTTGTTTAGGGCTGTCTACTACAGTGACTTGCCAGCCATTTTGGGTCATTTCCCGCGCATAGGCAACGGTGTTTGTTGGCGTATGTCCCCACACGGTGAGTTGGCGACATTGTGGATATAAATCCTTGAGCAGCGACACTTGCAAACGGGCCTGGACACCTGTGCCTAAAACACCAATGCCGGTCACCTCGGCCTCAGGCATTAGTTGTTGCGCTGCATTCCTGCCGGCAATTGCGGTTCTTAGATCGGTTAAATTTCCCTCATCTTTGAGCACCACAATGGGATCTCCGGTCTTGGCGTCAAACGCCATCATCAACCCCTGGGAAGGTGTTAGGCCACATGCAGAATTATTGTAAAAAGCGGTCGCGATCTTAAACACATAAATATCGCCACCGCTTTTATGCGCGCCCTTAAGATGTAAGTCGCCGCGCCCCTTAAATGGTAGATAAATTACCTCGGGTATTACCACGTTCAGCCGACTAAATGCTTTAAATCCCTGATTTTGCAGTTGCCATACTGCCTCATTGCCAGTAGTTTCAAGGCGTTGTTGGATATCCGCCCAGCTGAGTTCTGGAATGTTAGTTGTGGTCGTGATGGGATTGTGTGTGTCACTGGGGTGAATGTTCTCGCTCTGTGGGAGCAGGGCTATGATGATGCCAGTATGAGCATCTCCAACCAGAGTTAAATGACGGCACTGGCGTTGATCACTATTGACAGGTGATTGAAGCTGCGAGAAAAATTTAATGATGAAATGGTCTGCTCCAGACTTGTAGGTGGCGGTTATCGTTAAATGGCCCGAGGCAGGAGAATCAAAATCCATGCTAATGGTTTCACTGATAATATCGACCTGATCAAACATTGTCGATTGAGGGCCAATATAAGCATCTTTTTCGGCGGGAGTTAATAGTGCAACTAGGTCGGCATCTGTGGCTAATATTTGCATTATTGCGCCCAAATAATACGTTGTTGATCGATAAACTGTGCGAAGGCTTTTAGGGCCCCAGGCATGGTGGTTCGACTGAAGCCGATGCGAAAATACTGGTTGAGTGAGCTTTCGCAATCAAAAACGGATGGCGGAAATACTAATATTCCCTGAGCCAGTAGCTGACTTGCCAAGCTATTGGCACTAATGGGGCCTTTGAATTTTACAAAACCAGTACCCCCAGCTTTGGGGCGTACCCATTCAAATAGATCATCATTGGCCGCGAAATACTGCTCAAGCAACTCTAAATTAGTCTTAATAATATGTATGTTTTTGTCGATAATCCGGTCTGAACATCGCAGTACCATCATCGTTTGTATCTCGCCGGCGCGAGAAAAGCACACCGCATAGATATGTTGAGCCCTACGCAATTTTTCGCACAGGGTCTGGTCTTGACAGGCTATCCAGCCGATGCCCGTGCCGCCGGCTCCCCAGGGTTTTGACATAGTGCTTAGGGCGAGCGCATTTTTGGAGATATCCGCCATAGACGCCGAGCGCTCCTCTGGGTCGATCTCTAATAGCCGATACACCTCGTCGGATAAAATGACCAGCTGATGTTTTTCTGCGACCTTACATAGGGCTGTTTTGGTCTCAAGATCCATTAATGCACCGGATGGGTTGTGCGGGTCATTGAGGGCAATATATTTGGTATTGTCTTTGATCGCCGCCTCAATCGCTATAATATTTAACCGCCAGTTGTCATCTGGAGACAGGGCGACTCGAGTGACCTCACAGCCAGCTAATTTTGCACTGTCTTCCAGCGATTGGTAGCTCGGTGTGACAATGATTGCATGATCCCCGGCATACAATAATGCTTGAGCGGTTAGGGTCATGCCGGTCTGTGCGCCGGGAAATACCACAATATTGTCGGCGCTAATATTGTCGTTGTATAGCTGTGCAATTTCTTGTCGCACATCCAAGCTACCGCCGTTGTCAGCATAGCCCAGAGAATGGTGATTAAATAGTTCAATCAACGCATGCTCGCCCTGTTGCTCGGCAAGTTTTATCAGATAACTGTGCTCGAGTGGTTCAGAGGACGAGGCGTAAAAACGATGGGTTACATCGATTGTTTTTGCTAACAATTCTTCTGATCTAATCGGATTTTGTAATAGATGCATTGTTCAGTTCCATACTTTAATTCTGTGTGTGATTAGTCTACAAAGTTCAAAAAGGGATTTTAGAGGGTGCAATCACTGAGTGGGAGTATTGTTCACTAGAAGCTCCACCCATTAAATTGACACTTCTATAACTAGAGCAGGATGGTCACTTAAAGGGCCTTCTTCTGTGACAAATGATTCGTCTTCTCCAACAGAAATACTCTTAAATTCTAACGCTTCACCTTGCTTGTATAAAATGTAATCCAATATAGTCCATTTTTTACTTATTTTATGTCCTGTAAACGAATCTGTTAACCCAAGTTCTTCTTTGAAGTTTTCTAGGAGTTTTACGTCTTCAGGATTTTTAGAATTCAGATTAAGATCTCCAGCAACAATCAAAGCTTCAGTAGTCGTTCTTTGCTTAATAGTTGAGATAATTTGCTCTAATTGTCTCTCTCTTGATGCTCTATCAGAATCTCTTTTACCTGCATCCATGTGCGTGTTAACTATAAAAAATCTTTTATTGCTTGGCAGAGTTATTTTTATTAGTTGAAAACCTTTATAGGCAAAGCAATCATTTGCTCCTCTTAACCAGCCCGAACAGGTGTCATAAGTTTCATTTTCTACGTCTACGGCCCAATTTTTAGGTAGATTGAATACAGACGTTAATCCTGAACCGGTGCAGAAGGGGCATATTAAACTGCCACCCAATCCACCACGAATAGCGAGGCTTTCTTTAGCTAAGCCAGATGACAATTCTTCATGATGCGAATAGTCTTCTTGTAGTAAGGAGATGTTGAAGTCTTGAGTTTTTTTACCTATGACAGGAAAGCGCTTCTTTGGATTGTCACTGATAAATATTTCAGGAAGCCCGTGAGTGTTATAAACAAGTATTCTTAATTTCTCACTTTGTTGTTCGAGTGAGAAAAGGTTCATAGAAAGAATTATGGTGCTAAGAAATAGAGCTTTAAGTTTCATAATTTAAAATCTAGTTTTTTAATTGGTATGGAGTGAGTGGAAGATAACATAAGACCGCAGAAACAGCACAGCAAGCGCAACTCACTTTGCGTTGTAATGATCAATTCGCCGCTGGTGCTGCGCCGAACTGTATGAAGTTACTGCCTTGAGCCTGATGCAGACGTAAAACCAGAGCATGTCCCAACCCTGTGGAAGGCATCAGTATGCCCGCTCGGTGCGACGACCCGCTACAGTTATCGAGTGCTAGACAGAGACTGAGCTCGGCCAGCATCTTGAAAGTTGCGCCATAGCCGGGGGTCGCCTTGACCGAAAATCCGGGTGTGGGCAACCTTCCCGTTGGCTATGGCGGCCACTTCGAATTCGAAGCCTCCATTGCGGAGTAACCGCTGCTTATGGCGATGTCCTCAGATCAATCTATTCTAATTGACGACCGAAGTCCCGCCATCGACTGGAATAATCTGTCCAGTAATGAAGGCACCTGCCTTTGATGCGAGCATAATGGCAACCCCTGCGATATCAGTCGCTTCGCCCCAGCGACGCATGGGGATAGTTTTCAACTCCTCCTCAAAGGCTTCCTGGTCGCTACTCAAAAAATCAGTCATTTTTGAATAAAAGCGGCCAGGGGCAATGGCATTAACGCGAATATGATCCTTGGCTAATTCAGTTGAGAGTATGCGGGTGACCTGATGGATGGCTGTCTTGGAGACCGCATAACTAAAGTTATCGAGAGCGTTGCCTACAATTCCGGCAATAGAACCAATATTGATAATGCTGGCGGTGTTGTCCGCAGTGGCATTCTTTTTTAGCAATGGGGCCAGAGCTTGGATCAGAAAGAAGGGGCTTTTGACATTGATATTCATGGTCTTGTCCCAGCCTGTTTCTGGGAACTCACCGAAAGGTGCACCCCAACCTGCACCGGCATTATTTACTAGCACATCAATATGTTGCTCACGGGACATTAGTTCGGTAACAAGATTATGCAAGCCATCAGAGGTCGAAATATCGCCCGGAATGGCAATACATTCACCGTACTGAGTTAGTTCTTTTGCGGTACTGATACAGGCTTCGGCTTTGCGAGCTGTGATATATACGCGTTTGGCTCCGGCTTCAAGAAAGCCTTGCGCCATGAATGAGCCTAGTCCACGGCTACCACCGGTGACAACACAAATTTTATCTTGCATAGTAAATAACGATTCGATCATTTCTTATTCCTGCTTCGGTTTATAGTTAACTTTTGATATTTTGGGTCGTCTCTCTGGTGCGATTATTCGGTGAATGACATCAACAAAAACTCGCCCACAAGGGCAGGAGTGTCTTCTCCTTCGATCTCGATAGTGGCGCTAATTTTGGTCAGAAAACGATTTTCGTCTTTTCGGTCTACATTCAGGACTTCGCCTACCATCCGCACGCGCTTACCAGATCGCACAGGGGCCAGAAAGCGAATCTTATCAAATCCATAATTCATTCCCATAACAGTATTTTCTGGAGTTATAGCGATCTCTTCGGAAAACTTTGCCAGCAGAGATAATGTGAGAAAGCCATGAGCAATTGTGCCACCAAAGGGTGTCTCTTTCGCTTTTTCTTCATCGACATGGATAAACTGATGATCGTCAGTACAGTTTGCAAATTCGTTAATTCGCTGTTGAGAAACCTCCAACCATTCGCTCGGCCCTAGTTTCATGCCAACCGCCTTGATCATTTCATTCTTGGGGATACTTTGCATTGTTCATTTCCTTATATCGGATTGCCTGAGATTCAGTGAACTTAGCAAATTGGCACGATTTATACCAATAAAAGCGACTATAAGGTTACCGAGTCAACCGACCGAACAGTGTTTACGCATCACAATTTTTATAGGTTTTTTTGATAATAAAATCAGGGCAATTTAAATAAATCTTCAACAGAGCAGTTCAAGGTTTTAGCGATTTTCAACGAAAGAACGGTAGAGGGAACATAAATTCCGTTTTCGATTGCGTTGATACTTTTCCTTGAAACCTCCGCACTCTCTGACAGCTCTTGTTGAGTTAAACCTGCAGCTTTTCTCAGTTGTTCAAGATTATTCAAAAGATTTTTATGGTGATTACCCACTAACTTTACTCTTCAAATTTTTCCACCGCTTTGGTGATTTCAGCACTCTCGTTGGGATAAAGGTATCCGGCAATTACTGAGCCAACACCAATTGCAGCAACGAGAAGACCTACACCCTTCAGGATATCGATAAAAAATAGACCAAAAAGAAACAACCCAACGCCAATAAATAACGTGATTACGCCACTTCGTCTGTAATCAATTGGTTTCTTTTTGTCATTTAAACTATCGATAATTTCTTCAATTTTAGATGGATCATCAATGTTTTTAGAAACCTCAATAATGGCATTGTATTTATGTTTTTCCATTTTGTTAGCAAAAAAGAAAATAACAAATAAAATCCCTACCGGCATCAAAATTGCTGCCATCCCTAATATATTTTCCATAACTACTCCTTGTTAATTTATAAACGATCTACAATATGTAACGTAAACTTATCACGTCATTAAAGGGAAGTAAAGGTTACATACGCAAAAATCTAGTTGGGTCGTTTTAAGCTAATAATTGCTGTATATAGGCGAGGCAATATTTATCGCACCTGAATTAATCGGGGGTGGATGATTGTAAAAACCGTAAACTAATCGTTACAAACTATTTTTTCAGCGCTGCTCACTTTTTTTAAGGTTGCAGAAGCTGCTACTGTTGAATAGGAATTAACTGCCACACTTAACTATATTCAAACTTTAATTATAAAAAATTTCGAGTGGCCTGAGTTTTACATTAAAGTGATTGTTTCTATCATAGTTTGCTTGCCAAGAAAGGTTAAAAGTCTTGCAATACTCTCTGGAATTCTCCATAAAGACGTCACTATGAAAACAAGAACTATGACGCCGAGTCATATTCTATCAATGTGTTAGTGAAGAATTAATAATCAAACAAAGGACTAATTACGATGTCTCAATTCTCAGGAAAAACCGCGGTCATTAGCGGAGGAGCTCAAGGTATTGGGTTATCTATCGCCAAGGCGTTAGGTGAACAAAACATGAATATTGTGCTCGCAGATATCGACCAAGAAAATCTTCAAAAAGCGGCTTCAGAGTTGCAAGCCGCTGGAGTTTCCGTATTAACAGTTGTACTGGATGTCGCGGACGAGACACAGTGGCAGGCAGTCGGACAGCAGACTGTAGAGCGCTTCGGAAAAGTTCATATGGTAGTTAACAATGCAGGGGTAGGTGGAGACTCAGGGTCCATTGAGAGCCAAAATAAAAAAGGGTGGCAATGGGTGCTGGACGTAAATCTAATGGGGGTAGTTTACGGTGCTAAGGCGATTGTTCCACTGATTAAGCAACACGGTGAAGGCGGATGGGTCATCAATGTCGCATCCATGGCAGGGATGACTGGGGTGCCTTATAGCGGCGCTTATACAGCGACAAAAGCGGCTGTTGTGGCACTATCCGAAAGTTGGGCGGGCGAACTGGAGAGAAAAGGTATCAAGGTTTCTGTGTTGTGTCCCGCCTTTGTTCAAACTCGCATTTATGACTCAGAGAGAAATCGTCCAGAGCAGTACCAGACGGATGACTGGGATGTAACCTCTGAAAGTAGCTTTTCAAAGAGGGCCAAGGATATGGTGGAAAATGGCATTGAGGTCTCTATTATCGGTAAACGCGTTGTTGAAGCGCTTAATGCCGGCGAGTTGTATATCTTCACTCATCCTAATTATCGGCCCGTTGTTCAACAACAAGCGGCCGTCATAGATAAAGCATTTCAACGAGCTGAACAAAGTCCATTACTTCAGCATATAGTGAATCAAAAGATAGATATGCTCTGAAAATAAGCTTTGTGAAAGATCAGTGTTGATTCTTTGGCAATAAGAGCGAGCTTTAAAGCCCCCATGGGGGCTGTGGGTGAGCTATACCGTGCTTAGTAAGATGCTGGTTTCACTGTTAGCAATGCCATCAATTAACCGTACTTCTCTTAATACCTGGTCGAAGTCCGCCAAACTGGATGCTTGAATTTCGGCAACTAAATCCCATGCGCCATTTGTGGTGTGCACCTTTTGTAACTCAGGTAGTCCACGCAATTTGGAGATGATTTGAGAAGTGGACTTGCCTGTTACTTCAATCAACATAATGGCGCGAATAGCACCATCGTCAATGCTCGCGCTGGCTCTTATGGTGAAACCAATAATGGCTTCGGTTGCAATTAACCTATCGAGACGATTTTGCACAGTTCCTCGCGATACTTTTAACGCGTGCGCTAATGCTGATATTGACGCTCTTGCGTCGGTGCGAAGCATGGATATGAGGTTGCGGTCCAATGAGTCATAGCTCACTGTTCGGTTGTTATCTTTCATAGTTCTGATGCTATTTGTGTGGTGAAGGCGGCATTATGACTAAAAATTAGTGAAAATGACATTTATGTCTAGCAATATGGTAAATGTTAGTACATTTTATATAAAAAAATGCTATATCGTTTAGCATTCTAACGCTCTACTATCTCCTCATTAAGCAACGGACCATTGACGTGTTTAGGTCATTAAACATGAGTGGCTGTCACACAAACTGATAGGTGATATTTGATGAAAAATCTAACCGCCATTGATGCTAGTAGCATTTTGCATCCTGCCACTAATGCCGATGACTTTGCGCGCAACGGATCTAAAATTATTGAGTCTGGTCAGGGGATTTACTTACGTGATGACTCGGGTAAGCAATTGATTGATGCGGTGGCGGGCTTATGGTGTGTCAATGTCGGTTACGGACGTGAAGAGTTAGCGGATGCTATGCAAAAGGCTGCCCGACAACTCAGTTATTATCATACGTTTTCGGGCATGTCGAATGCACCACAAATAGAACTAGCCGAGCGTCTATTAGAAAAAGTTCCCAATGGCTTGACCAAAGTATTTTTTGGCAGCGGTGGATCTGATGGTAACGATAGCTTGGTGAAAATTGTCTGGTACATCAATAATATTCGTAACAAGCCGCAAAAGAAGAAAATTATTTCTCGCTGGCAAGCCTACCATGGCACCTCCCTAGCAACCGCCAGTCTGACTGGTTTGCCATCGTTTCACACAGCCTTTGATCTGCCCATGAATAATGTTTTGCATACAGAGTCTCCCGACTTCTTTCGGCATGGCTTGGAGGGTGAAACAGAACTGGAGTTTTCAGCGCGGCGTGCGCAACAGCTAGAAGAGATGATTTTGCACGAAGGTAAAGACACTGTTGCAGCATTTATTGCCGAGCCAGTATTGGGCGCTGGGGGCGTTGTGCCTCCACCTCAAGGGTATTTTGAGGCCATTCAAAAGGTTCTAAAGCGTTATGACATTTTATTTATTGTCGATGAAGTTGTCTGTGGTTATGGCCGGTTGGGTAAGTGGTTTGGTAGCGAATTGTACGACCTTAAGCCGGATATGATGACAACGGCAAAGGCATTAACCAGTGGCTACTTTCCTTTTTCGGCTTCTTTTGTGACCGATGAAATTTGGCAATTACTAAAAGAAGGCTCGGTAAAGTACGGCAATTTTGCCCATGGTTACACCTATGCAGGGCACCCCATTGGTGCGGCGGTTGCCATGGCCAATTTAGATATTATCGAAAAAGAAAATTTGGTTGATAACGCCGCTACCGTGGGAGCGTACTTTCATGAGCAATTAAAGCAACGTTTTGCCAATGACAGTTTTGTTGCCGAGGTGCGCGGCGCAGGCATGATTGCCGCAGTGCAGTTAGTTAAAGATAAAACCAATAAAACGTTTTTCGACAAAGAGACAAAAATTGCCGCCAATGTTGCCCAGCAGTGTTATGAAAATGGATTGATTTCACGACCATTACCGTCATTGGATTCAATGGCATTTTCACCGCCGCTTACCTGCACACACAAGGATATTGACGATATCGTTAATATATTTGATCAGTCAGTGCGCACTGTGATGGCGCGGGTATTGTAAGTTTTACTGCGAAATTAAATTTGAAGCTAAATGTGACATGAAGGTCGTTTATTATGATTATCGTTAGGCCCATTAGGGAAGAAGACATTGATAATTTAATGCGCTTAGCTGAGGCAGCATATCCGGGGATGACTACATTGCCACCGGACCGAGATGCATTGATCAAAAAGATTGAAAAATCCACCTCGAGTTTGTCAAAGCAGGTTACCGAACCTGGGCGTGAAACGTATTTGCTGGTGATGGAAGATACTGAAACTAAGCGATTGGCGGGTACCGCGGGTATTATTTCGCAATTGGGTGAAGATGATCAGTTTTACTCCTATAAAATTAATAAGGTTACTCACAGCAGTAAAGCCTTAGGTAAAAAGGTGAGCGTTGAAACGCTTAATTTGTCCAACCATTTCGAGGGTTTTGCTGAGGTGGCGACATTATTTCTCGATCAACCTTACCGTAAAAAAGGTAATGGCAAGTTGCTGGCTCGTAGCCGTTACTTATTTATGGCCCAATTCAGACATCGGTTTCCTGACCAGGTAATGGCAGATTTACGTGGTTATTTTGATGAACATGACCGCTCTCCATTCTGGGATGCCATCGGCCAACACTTTTTTGATATGGATTTTGCTGCAGCTGATTTGTTTGGTGCGGTAAATGGCAATCAGTTTATTGCCGACTTGATGCCTAAGCAGCCCATTTATGTCAATTTACTTTCTCAAGAAGCGCGGGATGTGATCGGTCGCCCCAACGATCAGGGTAAGGCGGCCTTGGCGATGCTGGAAAAAGAGGGCTTTCTTTGGCGTGGTCAGATCGATATTTTTGATGGTGCTCCCAGTGTTGATACATTTATTGACCAACTCAACACTATTAGATCCAGCGCGGTTGGAACTATTGCAGGCGAAGCAGCCCAGTGCGATGACACCCAGTACTTGGTGTGTGGCGGTGACATTACCTCCTTTGTAACCTGTATTAGTGGCATTGAAATAATGGCTGATGGCAATGTAAAGCTGCCGGCAGAAACCTTAAGTGGACTGAAGTTATCAGTGGATGATTCAGTGAGATATGTAAAGCTATAGGCGTTCCCTAGTATAGATACTTGGCTTGTTCGCCGTGATTTTTGATAAAGAATAGGAAGTGAAACGTGTCGCATACCGTTGAGATGAATTTTGATGGATTGATTGGCAATACCCACAATTATGCGGGTTTGTCACAGGGTAATTTGGCCTCAACCAACAATGCCAAACTCCTGTCACACCCACGTCGAGCCGCCAAAGAAGGCTTGGCAAAAATGTATCGAATGCATCAATTGGGGCTAAAGCAAGGGATTCTAATTCCTCAAGAACGGCCGCATATTCCAACATTGCGGCAAATGGGGTTTAGCGGCACTGATCAAGCGGTCATAGAAAAGGCCCATAAATCTGCGCCTGGATTATTAGCTATGTGCTACTCAGCATCCTCAATGTGGGCCGCTAATGCCGCTACCGTATCACCCAGTAGTGACACTAATGATGGGCGAGTTCACTTTACCCCGGCCAACTTAAAAAGCATGTTTCATCGCTCCATAGAGCACAACATGACCAGTAATATCCTTAAAGTCATTTTCAATAATGATGACCATTTCTGTCACCATGATGCGCTGCCTGGCGGAATACATTTAGGTGATGAAGGCGCCGCCAATCATAATCGGCTGTGCACTGAATATGGTGAGCAAGGCGTAGAACTGTTCGTTTATGGCAGGCACGATTTTGGACCCTCTAACACTGCTAGCCGCTTTCCGGCCAGGCAATCTTTAGAGGCGTCAATGGCCATAGCGCGTAAGCATGGCTTGTCATCTAACAAAGTGGTTATGGCCTGCCAAAGCTCTCAGGTGATAGACGCGGGTGGGTTCCACAATGACGTGGTTAGTGTGAGTAATAAAAACGTGCTGTTTATGCATGAACTCGCGTTTGCCGACAAAGCGAGCTTGTTTGAACAGGTAAAGAGTGCCTATGGCGAGCAGCCGGTCCATTTTATACAGGTACCCGAGCAGAGGGTGTCTTTGGACAATGCCATAAAGTCTTACCTGTTTAATTCACAGCTGGTAGAGATCCCAGGCAGAGAGGGCATGACACTGATATTACCCATGGAAAGCCAAGAAAATAAAAGTGTCTATCGTTATTTGTTGGAACTCATTGAGCAAGATACGCCCATTAAACACTTGGAGTTTGTCGATGTTCGTCAAAGTATGCGTAACGGGGGTGGCCCTGCCTGTTTACGTCTAAGAGTGGTTCTAAATGAACAAGAGCTAGCGCAGGTTAACCCCTCTTTTATGGTTACCGATGAGCTATTTTCGACATTGAATACGTGGGTCGACAAACACTATCGAGATGAGCTGTGCAGCGATGACTTGGCCGATCCGGATTTACTATTTGAAAGCAGAATAGCCTTGGATGAGTTAACAAAAATTATGAAGCTCGGCAGTTTTTACGAGTTTCAGCAGGTTTAATGTAATGAAAAATTTCCAACAACAATTATTTGGTACCCAAAGCTTTCTGGAATTTACGTTAGATGGCAAGCCTATTGAGGGGAAGCCTCACCTCGTGATCGACAATAGTGTTGAGGTCGAACTTTGGGATAGTGGCGTTCTGTATTTTCATCCGCAGGGGGATTCACTGCAACAGTCAATATTGCTGTCGGTGGGTGTTCATGGCAATGAAACTGCCCCCATAGAAATTGTCGATCAATTAGTGAGTGATATTTTTACTGGGAAAATAGTGGTCAAGCAAAATTTACTAATCGTGATCGCCAATCCCGAGGCAATAAAGGCAAATTGTCGCGAAGTAGTCGAAAATATGAACCGACTATTTAACAATAATTTCACCTCTAAAAGTGATGATAGTGATGAGCGAGATAGAAGTCGCCGGCTTATGAAATATACCCAGGATTTTTTCAATCAGCCGGCGCTACAAAAAATTCACTACGATTTACATACGGCTATTAGAGGCTCGGTTTACACGAAATTCGCGATCTCCCCCAATGCCAGTGAATTGCCGACCACTGAATATCAATACGGTTTATTAGGGCAGTGGGGCATTGAAGCTATATTAAGTACACAACAAAACAGTCCAACGTATTCGGCCTTTACCGCCAACACTTGTGGTGCAACCAGTTTCACGCTAGAGCTTGGGCAAGTAAAGCCGTTTGGTGAAAATGACTTGGACGAATTTTCTTCAGTGATTGATGGACTAGTAGCGGCAATAAGCGACGATGAAGACACATCTCCGACCAATACGGCGGTTAAACGTTTTAGTGTAGCGGTTGAAGTAGTCAAAAAAACTGAACATTTCCGTCTGTGCTTTCCCATTGATACCGTCAATTTCACTGAGTTTAAAATAGACCAAGTATTAGCCACCGATGAAGACTATCAATACATTGTCACCAACAGCGGCGAGCGAATTTTATTTCCTAATGAAAATGTTGCTATTGGGCAACGAGCTCTGGTTATTATAAGACCTGAAGACAACGCAAAAGCGAGTATTCTATGAACAAAACGAAAGTCTCTATCATTGGTGGCTCCGGCTACCTTGCAGCCGAGCTGCTGCGTAATTTATTGAGCCGCGAGGACGTAGAAATATTACGCGTCTCTAGCAAGGACCACATCGGCAAAAATATTGGCGAAGTGAATCGTGCCTTTTGGGGCCTTAGCGACATTATCCTTGAAGATATACCACCACGTGAGTGTGCCGCAGGCGCGGACATTGTATTCCTTGCCATGCCACATGTAATAACAGCACGAGTGGCTATGGAATTGTTTGAGTTAGATGTTCGAATTATCGACTTGTCCGGTGACTTCCGTCTTAAAAAGCTCAGCGATTACACGCGCTACTATGCAGATCAGCACCCTTGTCCTGACCGTTTAGGCTCCTTTGTTTATGGCATGCCTGAATTGCATGCGCAGCAAATTAAGACCGCCAAACATGTGGCTAACCCCGGTTGTTTTGCCACCTGCATAGCCACGTCTTTACTTCCTTTGGCGAATGCGGGTCATATGCGCAAATCGGCGGTTAGGATTGTGGCTTTGACCGGTTCAAGTGGTTCAGGGGTGCATCCACAGGCGGGTAATCATCACGCTGTCCGCAGCAACAATTTGAAAGCCTACAAAGTCTTTGATCATCAGCACACTCCAGAAATATTGCAAACCTTAACCTCGGCAGGGGCAGGTGAGGTCAAGCTCGATTTTGTACCTGTCTCTGCGCCACTCTCGCGAGGAATGATGTCAATTACTCAGCTTGATATGCCCACAGGTCTCAGCGAGGATGAATTGCGTGAAATGTATGAAGCCTACTACCACGATTTTCCGTTAATTTCGGTATTACCCAAGGGCGTTGCTCCGGAGGTTGTTGCCATTAAAAACTCTGCTCGTATAGAAATTGGTATTGATATCAGCGAGACCCACAGTGACGGTTCAAAAACATTATGCGTGACCAGCGTATTGGATAACCTCATCAAAGGTGGTGCAGGTCAGGCTATGCAGAACTTTAATTTGATGACCGGCCACGATAACAACTATCAGCTGGACTCATTAGGGATGTGGCCATGATTAATCAGGGGGGTTCTACAGTGGACCAGAGACCTCTGGCAGTGGTCAAAGTGGGTGGCGATATTTTACTTGATGAGATTCAACGGGTCGGTTTAGCAAAAAACGTGATCGGGCTAATCAGTGAGAATTGGCGCGTAGTAGTTTTGCATGGTGGCGGACCACAACTGTCTGCGATGCAATCTCGCTGCGGTATAGAGCCACGTAAAGTTGCCGGGCGACGGATTACTAGCCAAGAAGATTTAGTGTTGGTTAAACAGGTGTTATGTGGCCAGGTAAATGTTGATCTTGTATCTATCATGCAGGCTAATGGGGTCGATGCATTTGGTTGCCATGGTGCATCGGGGAAGCTTATTCAGGCCGAAAAGCGTCCACCGACAAAAGTGTCCGGTGGAGGTTCTGAACCTATAGACTTCGGTCAAGTGGGTGATGTTACGTCGATTAACACTGAGCTTTTAGATAGCTTATTGTCAGCTAATGTAGTGCCCGTCATTGCGTCTTTAGGAATCAATGCTAAGGGTGACGTTTTTAATATTAATGCCGATACCACGGTGGTGCAGATTGCCCGACAAATGTCGGCAGAACTGCTCATTTTTGTCACCGGCATCGGTGGTATTTTTCACGACATAAAAGATCCAAATAGTCGTTTTCCCTCTTTAGACGCAACCGCGGCAAGGCAGCATATCAATAGCGGCGTCATTGTCGATGGTATGATCCCAAAGGTGGAAGAAGCCTTGTCATTGTTAGAATCAGGTGTCGATACTATTGCCATTGTTGATACTCGTGATGCCTCAGCATTTAATAGTATCGCTAAAGGTAATGCAGACTATGGCACATTGATCCGAGCGTCTTAAACGCCTATTTTGAGCAACAAAAACACCACTTCGGCTTTTTCTAGCCATGAGGATTATTTAGGAATACAGTGTTGGCACTGCATAATTTTTAAACACTTAAATAAGATATTAGAGAAGCAATGAAGCCTTTTCACTTTTTCTTACTCTGGTTTTTCGGATTCTTCGTGTTACTTTCTTTTGACTTATTTATCGAAGGCATCGTCTTTGAATGGTTACAGTGGAATGGAACAACAAAAAATGATTGGTTTTTCGCTCTTTGGTGGGGATTGGTTATGGTTTGGTTTTTATATGGCGTTAAAACCTTATATGACAAAATCATCAAATAGTTTCACCGTTCTCAATAACATTTTGTGCTTCAATTATATTTGAACTGAGTACTTTAAAACCATACTATTTGACCCTGAAATTAATCAAGTAACCTAAATCAAGGTCGACACATGAAAAAGACTTATCTTTTGCTGTGCATCACAATACTCGCTTTAACCGCATGTCAGCCAGAGCTTAAAGACTCCTCGCAGTATCAAGTAGACATAACACGCACACAATTTGGCGTGCCTCATATTAAAGCCGCGGACTACGGTAGTCTCGGTTACGGTGAGGCTTACGCGTCTGGACAAGATCAGGTGTGTAACATGGCTGTTGCGCTGATTACGGCTAAAGGTGAAGCGGCGCAGTATTTGGGTGTGGGCCATGAGAACGCCTATCTATACAGCGACATGGTGATAGGCGCTTTAAATATGCCATTCAAGGGTCGCAAAGCACTAGCTGTTCAGCCTGAAAAAATCAAAAAATGGATTGAGGGATACACTGCAGGCTATAACCGGTATCTGAGAGATTCCGCCGGTGAATATGATTCTTGGTGTAATCATGCATCCTGGGTCAAGCCTGCGACTGCTGAAGATTTCATGACTCAATATGTGGCCTCCGTGCACACTATCACTCGTATGGCGGGCGCGATTGTCGCCGCTCAGCCGCCTGCAACAAACGCTTCAATCGAGGTTTCTCAGTCGCAGCAATTAGCGGCTCTCAAGGCCATAAAACTTGAAGGCATGGGGTCTAATGGCTGGGCATTTGGTAGTAAAGCCACTGAAAATGGTAAAGGTACACTTTTAGCTAATCCACATTATCCCTGGTACGGTACCAGTCGATTTTGGGAAAAGCACTTGATGATCCCGGGCGAGTTAGACGTTTATGGTACTAATTTGATAGGAAATCCCGGTGTTGCTATTGGTTTTAACAACGCCATTGGCTGGACACATACGGTATCAGATTCCAAGCGGGTAGTACTTTATCAGTTAACCCTCAACCCAGAGGATCCAACGCAATATCGTTATCAAGGGGAATGGCGTTCACTGGAAGCGCGAGACGTGTCTGTCAACGTACTTACCAATGAGGGGATCGACACACAGACTGCGCCTGTGTGGTTTAGCCACCATGGACCGATCATTCAAATGCCAGGGCTAGAGTGGAGCGCTCAAAAAGCCTACGCCACTCGTGATGCCAACAGCGAGAATACTCAAGTGATGTCTCAATGGCTGGCAATGGGGCAAGCACAATCTATGGATGAGTTTATCCAAGCACATGAAACATATAATTCAATGCCATGGGTAAATACCATATCCACCAGTGCAGAGGGACGGGCCGTCTATCTTGATAACAGCAATGTTGGAGCGCTCAGCTCTGAGGCAATAGAGGCTTGGAATAAACGGATTGAGCAGGTTCCTCAATTGAAGCAATTGTATCTAACTAAGGGTCTGGTCATTTTAGATGGAAGTACTCTTCGAGATGAATGGATCTCTCATCCGGATGCCTCGATACCCGGTACTACAACATTTGAACAGCGACCACTCATTGAAAGTGATTACTATGTATTTAATTCAAACGACAGTTATTGGCTGAGCGACCCTGCACACCCCGTCACCGGATATTCGCCCTTGTACGGAGCCACTGAAACGCCACGAAGTGTGCGCACGCGCATGAATGTCCATCTATTAGATGGCCTGGACGGATTTGATTTTCGCGGTGAGGATGGGTTGTTTTCAACCGCAGAGATCCAAGCGGCACTGTTTGATAATTCAGGTTTAGCTGCGCATTTACTCAAGCCAGAATTACTTGAGCGATGTAATCAGAATCCAAAGATCATCATAGACGGTGAGACTGTCGATTTAACTAGCGCGTGTACCATTTTGGAAAACTGGGATAACCGCTATGATCTTGATAGCCGAGGCGCAGTATTGTTTAGAGAATGGATAACGCGTTATGACATCAACGCGACTCGATTCTCGGGTCCGTTATTTGCTGGCCAGTTTAATAAAGAAAAACCCGCACTGACACCTTTAGGGTTAGTTAAAGGTGAACAGCCCCTGCAAGCATTGGCTCAAGCGGTTGTCCTCCTCAATAGCGAGAGTATTGCGCTGGACAGTCCATTAGGTGACGTGCAAAAAGCACATCGAGCAGGTACAGCTATCGCCGTACATGGTGGCAACAGCCATGAAGGCATTGCCAATCTTCAAGTGACGCGTCCTTACATAGACTCGCCTATATTTTCCGGCAATAATGACCGTTTGAGTGACAGTAAAACGTTGAGTAGCAGTGGCTACAACATTGCTCATGGGTCGAGTTTTATAATGACACTTAATTTTACTGATGAGGGCCCACAAGCTCAGGCTATTTTGTCATATAGCCAGTCAGGCGCGCCAAAGTCTGGAAATTTTAGCGATCAAACCGCACGCTACCGAGATAAACAATGGCGAGATATTTATTTTGAACGCAGTGATATTGCTAAACATTCATTGAGTTCTTTGTCGCTGTCAGAATAGGCGCTTTACACACCAACACTTTAAAAAGGACATTTAACCTGTGATGAATTACTTCCGTCCCCTCTATCCATTTCTATTGGGTTGGGCTTTGATTTTAAATACCACGTCGTTTGCTAACTTAAGTTTAGTTAATGGTCTTGGCCAATTGATTCTTTTTAGTGCGGTGGTCTGTATACCTATTTGGCGCACAGGCCGAATGAGCTATGTGGATATTGGTTGGCCTTGGGGGCTAGTATTACTTGGCATAGTCAGTTTTTTCCTCAGCGACGGTTATTGGCTCCGGTCACTGGTGGTCAGTATTGTCCTCATTCTTGTTGGTTTGCGCATGGGCTTAGGTGCTTTGAAAATGTGGCAAATGGGTTTGCTAAAGAAGGAGTTTCCGCGTTATCAATATCAACGCATACGCTGGGAAAAAGAGGGTAAAACAAACGTAGCATTGGCTCTTCAGGTAGACGCTATTTCTCAAGGCTTGGCTAATGCCTCATTTTTGGCAATCCCCATTTTTATTATCGCCTCAAATAACAGCCCAGAATTTTTAGTGTTAGAGATCATTGGACTAGTCATCTGGTTGTTGGCGTTTGCCATGGAAACCGTGGCGGACCTACAAAAAATTGCTTTTTTACAGCAAATGAAAAAAGCGGGCAAGCAACGTCAAGTCTGCAACGTAGGATTGTGGCGCTATTGCCGACATCCCAATTATTTTGCTGAGTGGATGGTATGGAACGGCTTAATAATTGCTGCGGTACCCTCTTGGTTGGCATTACAGGGCACTGAAAATACCGCTATTTGGTGGCTGCTTGGTTTCAGTCTACTGTTTACGTCTAGAGTTATGTACAGCACCTTGGTTTATGTCACCGGTGCGGTACCTTCTGAGTATTTTTCTGCCCAGAAAAGACCCGGGTATAAAGATTATCAGCAAACCACCAATCGTTTTTTCCCCGGCCCCCGACGAAATGGATAACTAAGATTTGAACGCATGTATGTAGTATGGTTATTTTGGTATAACGAATGTAACAGAGTAGTTCCAACGGAATGAGTTTTTGGTTTTTGATGATGGCAGCGGGGCTGTCGTTGTTTGGCGCTTTTTTCCATGGTGTTATTGGCGGACGCCTTTACATGCAAAACATTAACAGTAGTGAAATGGAATCTTTGACTAAGTCACTTAGCCTGGTGAGCTGGCATATTTTTACAATCTTCTTATTGGTCAGTACCTTTACATTCGGCTATATAGCCTACTATCCAGAAGTCAGTAGCGTTGCTTATGCTTTTATCGCTATCAACCTATTGGGTGCCGCTTTATTTATTGTGCTGGGGCTAGGCAATCACCGCGTTCTGCTTAAACTGCCTGGTGCTTATTTGATGGGTGGGACGCCCTTACTGGCTTGGCTAGGGGTGGGGTAAACATTAGACATCCTAGTAAGTTTGAATGGGATACGATTGTCGCGGTCAATCAAGCTTCAGATCCATCTGATATTGAAACAACTCAGTGTTGTAAAGTGCTGACAAGTAATCGACTAATATCTCTTTATCATTTTCTAGGTAATAAGACCGGCGTACCAAACTTAGTAAAGGGAAGCCCGCTTCTACCTGCAGATAAGAGGCAATAGCCTCATTGGCGGGCACCGCGCTGATTGTCTGGTTAATATGGCTAACCTTCATGCCACTTTCACGAAAATATTGATGGCGTGATTGATTGATAAAAATGTCAGTACTATCAGGCATCTCGACGCCGGCACTCCAGCTATCAAAGTAACCAAAGAAAGCCCCCGCGCGTTCTCTTGTGCGAACCAGATGAAAGAGCGTGTCATTGCGTTCTAGTGAGAATTCCCCACGGATAGTTTGCGGAGGTACCATAACGCGACAATCGATAACCTGTGCGACTGAATTCTGCGCAATACTATCAATCTCTTCCAATACGCCAAGCAAAGGCGCCTGCACGGGTTTAGGGGTGTACTTGTGAGTTACATGAGTACCTTTGCCCCGGCCGCGTTCTACCAAATCTTCTGCGGCGAGCTCATTAACCGCTCTTTTAACGGTAATACGCGATACATCAAATACTTCAATTAACTCTCTTTCACTGGGCAGTTTTTCACCATGGTGAAGTGTGCCATCAATAATGTAGCTTTTAATGAGGCTGTAGAGTTGATGATACAGAGGTGAAGGTAGCTCCTCTGATACTTTATCACGTTGGCTATGACTAAACAGTATGGAGCCTGCAGTGGGCTTCATAAGATTCCCTTTTTATTATTAGTTAGCGAAAAATAGAGGTTGTACCCAATTTGATACTTTGGTATAACAATATACCAAATAAAACAATTTTTCCAACGGCCTATGCACAATCGCTTTATTTTACAGGTCAGTACCCCGGTTGAGTAGACTTTTCTGGTGGCAATAGCATTTTGGAGATAGATGAATATTTATACCTTAGATAAGCCCCGGTGCGATATGCAAACTGTCTATGACACCGTTGATAGAGTCGTTGCTGATGTCTTGCGCGGACGGAGCTCTGTGCAGATGTTAGCGTGGGAAAAACGACGATGAATCAAGCTCTGTCTAATGTTCGCGTACTCGACTTGACCCATATGTTATCTGGCCCCTATGGCAGCATGATACTGGCTGACCTGGGTGCTGAGACCATTAAGGTTGAACCCTGTCAGGGAGAGGGTACTCGCAAACTGTTGGCCACCGACCCGAATAACTCATTAGATGGTATGGGTGCCTACTATATCACCTTAAATCGTAACAAAAAGAGTGTTGCGGTAGACCTTAAAACGGAACAGGGGCTATCACTGTTCAAAGATTTGGTGAAGAACGTTGATATCGTCATTAGTAATTTTGGTGCCGGGGTGGCCGAACGTTTGGGTATTGACTATCTGTCACTGAGTTCAGTAAATCCGCGCATTATCACCTGTACCGTTTCCGGTTTTGGCTCCGATGGCCCCGGCAGTAAGCGACCGGCATTTGATCAAGTAGCCCAAGCAATGGGTGGAGGCATGTCAATTACTGGCGCAAATAAGCAGCACATGGTGCGCGCGGGTATTCCTATTGGTGATCTTGGTGGCGGTATGTTTGGGGTGATGGGTATCTTAGCTGCCCTGTATGAGCGTGAGCGAAGTGGGATGGGCCAGCATGTCGATATCTCAATGTTGGACTGCCAGATTTCTATGCTCAACTACATGGCCACCATGCATTTCTTATCAGGAGTTGATCCATACCCCATCGGCAACAGCCATTTTGTGCATGTGCCCTATGACACTTTCACCTGCTCTGACGGCTTTATCGTGATTGCGGTCATTACCGATAATTTTTGGCAAAATTTGAAACAGGTGATTCGTTCGCCTGTCTTTGATGATGCAAAATATGATAGTCAACCCGGTCGCTGGCAAGACCGAGAAATCATTAACAGCACCTTGAATACATTGTTAGCTACTAATACCTGTGAATACTGGTTGTCTCTGCTCGAAGCTAAACGTATTCCCTGCGCGCCGGTAAATAGTCTCAGGCAGGCGCTCTCTGACACTCAGGTATTACACCGCAACATGGTGGTTGAGTTGAAACACCCCAATGGCCGTTCCACCAAAGGTCCTGGCAATCCTATTAAATTGTCGCGAAATTCCGATGAGGTCTTTACTCCAGCACCGACACTTGGCCAGCACACCGATGAAGTCATGACTCAGCTCTTAGGCTTAAGCGATGAAAAAATCACACAGATGAAAGACATGGGGATTATTCGATGACAGAACGGCGTGTTGTTATAACCGATGTAGGCCCAAGAGATGGGTTACAAAATCAGCAGAAAATACTCTCTGTTGAGGAGCGTATTGCATTGGTAAAAGCGATTGCGGCGGCGGGTGTCCCACAGATTGAAATAGGCAGTTTTGTATCCCCCAAAGCGGTCCCTGCAATGGCTGCTACCGAGGAGGTCTTTGCCGGCCTGGCCAACGCTGGGTTTACCACTCCAACACTGGCGCTTATTCCCAATATGAAAGGCTATGAGTTAGCTCGTGCGGCCGGTGCTAAAACCGTCACTATGGTGCTCTATGCCAGCGAAGGTATGGCACAGGAAAATGCGGCCATGAGCATGGCCGAGGCAGAGGCTATTACCTTAGATATTCTTGCATTGGCAAAGCAAGACAATGTCGATGTTATCGCCACCATTGCAGTGGCCTTTACCTGTCCTTTTGATGGCCCCACTGAGCCATTCATTGTGACTAGGTTGGTTAACAAGTTTCTTCAAGCCGGTGCTGATCAGGTTGTGTTGGCTGACACCATCGGTGCTGCTCATCCCCAGCAGGTGCGAGATTTATGTACCACTTTGGTAAACAGCCATGGTGCAGAAAGGTTGGGCTGCCATTTTCACGATACTCGCGCCATGGGTTTGGCAAATGTATACGCAGCCCTAGAGTCAGGTATTCGTCGTTTTGACAGTTCAATTGCAGGGCTGGGTGGTTGTCCATTTGCTCCCGGCGCTTCGGGTAATGTCGCTACTGATGATATCGCCATGATGTTGCAGCAGATGGGTTTTGACACGGGGATAGACTTAAAAAAGTTAATGCAGGCCTCTGACTTAGCTCAGAAATTTACAGGTTCAGCGCCTGGTGGAAGAGCTAAGGCATGGTTGCAGGGCTCTTTAGCTAAGCAGGTTAGTTAGTTGGTAGGTGAACGAAGAAAGCAGAAAACACATTCACGGTATTGAAAACGGTTCGGAGATAAAAATGAGCTACAGATTAGGCGTAGATGTAGGAGGAACGTTTACAGACCTCCTGCTTATTAACGAAAAAACAGGCGCAACACATACGGCTAAGGTGCCGTCTACCCCAGAGGATTCGTCCATTGGGGTACTGAACGGCATTGCCAGCATATGCGATGAATCTGGGGTGAACCCCACAGATATTAGCCGAGTAATGCACGGTACTACAGTGGCTACTAATGCCGTGTTGACCGGGCGCGGAGCCAAGGTGGGGCTAGTGACCACGTCTGGATTTGAGGATACCTTGCAAGTGGCACGATCGTTTTGTCCAGGAGGGCTTGGTGGCTGGGTCAGTTTTGTTAAAAAACCGCTATTGGCGCCCCTGGAATTAACCATTGGTGCTCACGAGCGAATCGCTGCAGATGGTGCTGTAGTAACCGATTTGGATGAAGACCAGTTACGTATAGACCTGAAGACATTACATGCGACTGGGCAGGTCGAAGCCTTGACGATTTGCTTTATCAATGCCTATATCAACAGTGCCCATGAGCAACGTGCCAGCGAAATTGCAGCGGAGATTTTTACCGATACTCCAATTTCGATCTCCAGCGACGTTGTCCCAGAAATGCAGGAATATGAGCGCACTGAAACCACCGTGGTCAATTCCTATGTGCGGCCAGAAGTCGCCAGCTATGTGAGTAACTTACAGTCTGCTTTGGAAGACAAAATGGGTGCGGATACCCAGTTGTCTATTCTGCGTTCAGATGGCGGATTAGCCTCTGCACGGGCCTCGGCTGAGTCACCGGTTAATATGTTGATGTCTGGTCCTGCCGGTGGTGTCTCTGGCGCTATTTATTTTTGTAGTCGCGCTGGTTACGACAATATTTTAACCTTTGACATGGGTGGTACCTCTACAGATGTTGCGCTGATCCAGAATTCTCGCGCTCGAGTGAGAAGGGAAACTATTGTCGCTGATGTGCGTGTGCGTGCACCCTCAGTGGATGTGCGAACCGTCGGTGCTGGCGGAGGCTCCATTGCATTTGTTCCCGAACTAACTAAAGCGCTGCGTGTCGGTCCCGAGTCTGCCGGTGCAGTTCCTGGCCCTGCCTGCTATAAAAAAGGCGGCGAGCAGCCAACGGTCTGTGATGCGAATGTTGTGTTGGGCTATTTGCCCTCTGACGTGCAGTTGGGTGGCAAGATGGAAATTAATCGCGATGCCTCTGTCATGGCGATACAGACGCTGGCTGATGCAATGGGTATTGATCTGATGGCCGCCGCGGAGGGCGTTATTAAAATCGTCAATGAATCTATGTTTGGCGCGCTGAGATTAGTCTCCGTAGAGCAGGGCTATGATCCCCGTGACTTTGCTCTCGTCGGATTTGGAGGTGCTGGCCCATTGCATGCCAATGCGCTGGGTGTATTGACCGATGCTTGGCCCGTCATTATTCCTCCTGGCCCAGGTGTACTCTGCGCCTATGGTGATGCCACCACGCAGGTTCAGGATGAAGCCGCACGCACCTACCTAACCATGGCCAGTGACCTGACTGATGCACAGTTGGCTGAGGACTTGCACGAACTGCGGACTCGTGCCGGTGATGCGCTTCTCAAGGATAATATTCCAGCGTCAGAACACGAGATCACCTATCAGGCAGATCTGCGCTATGCCGGACAGGCCTTCCAAATCACTATCGACTTCACTGATGCGGAGCTTATGGAAAATGGCGTTGCTCTGCTAACCGATCAGTTCGACGCGGAGCATGAGCAACTGTTTACGTTTAAGTTGGATGACGGACACGAAATATTAATGATTCGAGCAGTGGCCAAGGCGAAAGCAAAGTCTATTGCTGAGCGTCAAATTGGCGAAACCGGATTAAGCCTAGAGGAGTGCAAGCTGCTCGCCAGTCGCTTCTATTACGAAGGTGATTGGTACGATGCCAATATCTATGATCGCAGTAAATTAAATGTCGGGTTGGAGATTCCTGGGCCGGCCATCGTCGGTGAGATGGATTCTACCACTGTTGTTCTGCCGGGTTATGTGGCTGTAGTCGACGCCTTTGGCAACCTACTAATTAATCCCCAAGCTTCATTAGTAAAAGGAGGTAAATAATCATGCCTGCAAGACTATTAGAGACCAATAAAGACGCCCTAGCCCATGTTGAAGTTGATGGCGTCACTGTCGATATTATTGAAAATGCGCTGCGCAATGCGCGGGAAGAGATGGATGCGGTCATGTTTAGAACCGCGATGTCTCCAGGTATCAGAGAGCAGGGCGATTGTTTTCCGATGATTGCCGATAAAAACGGAAAAATGGTTGTCGGCCAATTTGGGTCATTTATAGGCCCATTCTTAGAGGCCTATGATGACGAGATCGAGGAGGGAGATATTATTCTCACTAATGATCCCTACATGTGTAATGCGGCTGTCTCTCATCTGCCTGATTGGGTAGTTTTGGTGCCGGTATTTAAAGATGGGCGGCACATTGCTTGGTCAGCAATGTTCGGCCATATGTCGGACAACGGTGGCATGGTTCCAGGTTCGATACCGATTGAGGCCACTACTATCTTCCAAGAGGGTATTCGCATTCCGCCCACCAAGCTCTATAAAAAAGGCGTTTTACAATCTGATTTATTGGAATTGATTTTACACAATGTGCGCACACCTCAGTGGAATCGTTTTGACTTAAATGCACTGGTGGCGGCCTGTAATACAGCGGCTAAGCGCTGTGTAGAGTTAGCCATGCGGTTTGGCGATGACGTATTGTTCTCCACCATGGACATTATGTTGCAGCGCAACTTTGATGCCATGAAACATATTATCGGTATGTTTATCCCTGAAGAGCCTCGCGTTTTCGAAGATTATCTCTGCGATGACGGGATGGGCATGGGCCCCTATAAGATTAAGTGCACCATGTGGCGAGAAGGGGACAAGGCAATTTTTGATTTTGCTGGTACTGATCCTCAAGCCCAAAGCTCGGTTAACTTCTTTCTTAACGAAGATATGTTCAAGATGTTCTTTGGCTCATTCACGATCAATGTTGTTGATCCACAGATTGTCTTTAACGATGGTTTTTATGATCTGGTCGATGTGCGCATTCCGCAGGGAACATTACTAAAGCCCAATTATCCAGCGGCGCTGTCAGGCAGAACTCATGCATTGGGGCGCATATTTGATGTTCTCGGTGCTCTTTTAGGTATGGGTGCTCCTGAGATGATGTTGAATGCCGCAGGCTTTTCTGATTCACCACACCTATTCTTCTCCGGCTATGACACAAGACCAGGAAAAGGTGATGAATGGTTTCAGCTGTTTCAAATTGGATTTGGCGGCATTCCCGGGCGTCCCATTGGTGATGGCCCTGATGGACATTCACTATGGCCAGGTTTTACCAACGTTCCCAATGAATTTATTGAGTCCTATTTTCCGCTGCGGGTTGAGCGTTATGAAACGATTACAGATTCTGGTGGTGCCGGACTTCACCGTGGTGGCAATGGCTTAACAGTTGCCTACCGTTTCCTTTGTGATGGAGAAGTAGGTATTCATGATGATCGTTGGCTCACCTATCCCTGGGGTGTTTTGGGGGGAGAAACTGGCTTGAGATCAACTAAGCGACTTGTGCGATGTGACGGCTCGGAGCAGTGGCTTCCCGCAAAGGTTGAGGGGGTCAAGGTTAAAACCGGCGATCTTCTATATTTCAATACCTGGGGCGGCGGCGGTTGGGGTGACCCATTTGCACGTGACCCAGAGTTAGTTAAACAAGATGTAGCCCGCCGACTCGTTAGCGCCGAAGGTGCGAAGCGTTATGGCGTGGTGATAAATACTGATGGAACAGTCAATACCGATGCTACGCAGATACTGCGCGCTGAATTAAAAGCAGCCGCTGGGGAGCCACCACTGTTTAATTTTGGTGGCGATATAGAGGAAATTCGCAGTCGCTGTGAGCAGGATACTCATCTGCCGGCACCGGTGAAGCCTACCTTTATGGGAGCGTCACATTAGCCCAAAGGTAAATTACAAAATCAATAAAAAGTATAAAAAATAAACCATACAAATGTAAAAGAGGGGAATATCATGAAATCATTAAGCGTTAAAAACGTTATGGCGATGGCGATATTGGCCAGCATAACAACTACCTCGGTGGCGGAAATCGTCATTGAAGAAATCGTTGTATCTGCTCGAAAGCGAGCGGAAAATTTACAAGAAGTACCTATCGCAGTGTCAGTATTTACTGAGGCTCAAATTGAGAGCGCGGGTATTCAACGTCCAGCGGACTTTATAGGTCTAATGCCCAACGTGACCATGGTGGACTCAGCTAACGTCGGTGACACACAGGTCAGTATTCGCGGAATTGTGTCAACTCGAGATGCTGAATCTACCTTTGCCTACGTAGTTGATGGGGTTTTAGTCACCAACCCTAACGGCTTTAACGAAGAGCTGATGGATGTTAATCAGATTGAAGTGTTAAAAGGGCCGCAGGGAGCTCTCTATGGCCGTAATGCAGTGGCGGGCGCTATTTTGGTAACCACTAATCGCCCTAGTGAAGAGTTTGAAGGTAAAGTAAAAGTTGGTGCCGGCAATAATGGTTCCAGCACGACTAGTCTAACCTTGAGCGGTGGATTGGGTGATGGTGTATTAGGCCGGCTGAGTATGAACCGACGTGAGACCGATGGACATTACAGTAATGCCTTTACCGGTGAAAACTCGGTTGATTTCCTAGAAGATACTACTATTCGTGGCCGTCTAATTTGGGATGTCAATGAAGAGTTGTCACTGGATATGCGAGCGGGGATGAGTGAAGTAAAGGGCGGCGCTATCAACTTTAACGCCGTGTTTGCTATTCCTATGTTCGCGGAAGGTTTTGGTCTTGGGCCGACCTTTTTTAAGGATGTAAACGAGCATGAGTTTATTTTCTCCAACAACGTACCCGGTGAAAACAAGCAGGAAACAAGTGAATTTTCTGTCAAAGCAGATTGGGATCGCGAAGATTTTGATATCAGTGCGATCTTCAGTTATAGCGATCTTGAGGAGTACTTGCTTTCAGACGGTACCAGTGCCACTTTTTATGGCTACGAGGTAACCCCTGCCTGCCAGGCAGATCGCGCTACCTTAAATAATCTGCCAGCCTCTATGGGTGGAGCGGGGCGTGATGACCTATTTGGCGGTTTCTTTGGGCCATTTGGTGTGTTCCCGGGTGCTGGCGGCGCTGCACCTGACTTTACCGGCATTTATGGGCCTTATACCCCAACATCTTGCGATGGTTACCAGTATCAGGAGCGTAATCAGTCAGATACGAGCCTGGAAGTTAGATTAACCTCGGCAGCTGATGCTGAGATTAGCTGGATTGCCGGTGCCTATGTTGCCGATATCGAGCGTGAAGTCGTGGTTGCTTACGGTGCCGATACCGGTAATGGCTTCTTGCGTCAGCCCTATGTGCCTGCGACAGGACCCAACCCGACAGATCTAATGTTTAGTGATATGTTTGACACGTCGGTAATGGCAGTCTTTGGTCAGGTTGAGTTTGATCTGAATGATGATATGGAGCTAGCATTCGCTGCTCGCTATGATCGTGAATCTCGTGATGTGCATAATCAGGTGCCGAATGTTAATGCATCAGGACTTAGCGTTAATGCGTTGACCAATCCGATTAACCCGGCCTTTATCGCTAATCCAAATGGTGTGCCAGATCGAAGCGCAACATTTAGTCAGGTTCAGCCCAAGGTAACCTGGAGTTGGAGCGCGGCCGAGGACCTTAATATCTATGCTAGTTGGGGTGTTGGTTTCCGTAGTGGTGGTTTTAACTCTATTGGTAGCGAGGCACTTATTGACCTGTGGTACAACAACAATGGCGATGGCACCAACCCCGGTGCGTTAGTCGATGCCAAACTATCGGTTAAGGACGAGTATGATAAAGAAGTGTCAACCAGCTTTGAGCTAGGTAGTAAAATGGAGTTTATGGATAGTCGTTTGCGTGTCAATGTTGCGGTTTTCAAAACTGAGGTTGAAGACAACCAATTCTTCGAATTCTATGCAGGTCCCTTTGGTTTGATGCGAGTGGTGACCACGATTGAAGAGTTGGAAATCCAAGGTTTTGAAATGGACTTTAATGCGGTATTGACTGAAAACCTCTCCGTCTTTGGTGGTGCAGGGTTCTTGGATAGTGAGATTGTTCGCAACACTCATCGCCCAGCTACAGAGGGTAATGACGCACCCCAAGCTCCAGATCGCACATACAACTTAGGTGCCCAGTTTGATATGGCCGTGACCGAGGGTGTTGAGATGACAGCGCGTTTGGATTGGCAGCATGTCGGTGAGATGGCGTTCCATAGTTTACAGGGTGAAGAGACACCGACTATCTGGCAGGTCTTCTACCCGGGTGTACCCATCGCGCAGAACTTTAGTAAAGCGACGCGAGATGATTATTCGACGTTGAATGCGCGAGTTTCTTTTGATAGCGAAAACTGGGGTCTAACATTCTGGGGTCGAAATATAACCGATGAAAACTATTTGGAAGAAATCATTCCAGCACCTGAGTTTGGTGGATCATTTATCCATCCGGGTGCCAAGGATTCAT